>Ga0335077_10000177_pt1 | contig 65801 bp, 47 predicted proteins | sample Lox_Sample_31_FD_207151 | JGI IMG/M metagenome (GOLD analysis project Ga0335077, IMG submission 207151) | Soil microbial communities from Loxahatchee National Wildlife Refuge, Florida, United States - Lox_Sample_3.1 | ecosystem: Environmental > Terrestrial > Soil > Wetlands | place: USA... | reverse complement strand
CAGAGAGCGGCGCGCGCGGGGCCCCGCGCGGAATGTCGATGTAGTGCCACGGGCCGTTCTTCGCCGAATAGCGGACGTCATCAGGCCAGGTGGAAGCGTCGGCAAGCAAATCATGAGCCGGGTCGGCGCAGTAGCGTTTCAGGCCGGGGTCGGCGGGGTTTTCGGCGAGCAATTTGTTGACGAATTGCAGCGCTTCCGGAGTGAGGTTTTGTTCGGCGATGAGCGCGACAGCCTGGTGCCCTTTGCAGCCCCAAGCCCACGCCGGCGCAGCGGGCAACAGAGAGCTGATGGAGAGCACCAGAATCGGAAGCAAGCGCGAGGAAAAGTGTTTCATAGGCGCATCCCTGAAGAAAAAAGCATTTTACGACGGATTCAGGCGCTCAGCCAACGCGCAACCGGTTTCCAGTCTTCCGTATGATCGCAGATGACGCGCAGCGCCGCGGTGATGGGAATCGCGAGAATCAAACCCATACCGCCCCACACCCATCCCCAAAAGAGAAGCGAAATGGTGATGGCGACGGCGTTGAGCTGCACCTGGCGCCCGACAAGCTGCGGCGCGATCAGATTTTGCGCCAACACGTGAATGCCGGTCAGGACCAGGGCGATGAGGCCGAAATGACTGACCGCCTTGTATTTCAAAATAGCCAGGAAGAAGCCGGGAATCCAGGCCAGCACCGCGCCGATATACGGCACCATGTTGAACAATCCCGAAGCGATACCGGCAAGCACGGGATAGTCGAGACCGAGCATCAGGAAGAAAATGCTGCTGCAGGCAATGACGACCAGCGTAACCACGCTCATGCCGATCAGGTAATCTCGCAAGACGTTGCGCAAATCGTCGAGCGTTTCCTTGACTTGCGTGCGGCGGCCCACGGGAAAGAGTTGTAGCGTGGCGTGCCAAGCCTCGCGTTTCCCCGCCAGCATGAAAAAGACGAGGAACGGAACGAAGGTGGCTTCCAGCACCAGTGCGTAGAGTGAGCCGATGCCGCGGATAAAGAGCGTGTGGATGGTGCCGGAGTCGCTGGGGGCCGCGGCTGTTTTCTGCACTTCGCCCGGGGAGGTGAGTTCCGTTACTCCGCCTTCCAAACCGCGAATCTTTCCCTGCACGGAGCCGGTAGCCTCGCGCAGGATGTCGCGGTAACTATGCCAGTTGGCGGCAAAATCCTCTGTGCGCACCCACAAGCCATAGCCGACAGCGCCCAGCACTCCTATCAACAGCAGAACCATAATGAGCGCGCCGATGGTTCGAGGGATGTGCACGCGCTCGAGCAGTTCGACGGCAGGATCGAGGAAATAAGCGAGCAGGACCGACAACAGCAGGGTGATGACGACACCGGCAGCGTAGTACAGGAACAGCAGAATTACTGCGCTGGCCAGAATGTGCAGACTGGTACCGAGGCCGGCGATGCGAAATATCGTTGGCGGCGTCTCCGTCGTCGACACGACTCCCTCCCTGGCAAACACGGTAGCATACTCGAGCAAACAGCGGATGATCACGGGAAGAAATCGCGTAGGATTAATTAACGGGCGTCAAACATCGATGACCGAGGCAGGAGAAGACAGGATGGCGTGTTAGACTGCGACTGGCCGCCCGCCTGCGAACCTCAAACACCTATGGCTAAAGAACTTTTTGGCACAGACGGCATTCGTGGCGTTCCCGGTACTCCGCCGCTCGACGATCCGACCCTGTATGCGGCGGGCCGCGGCCTGGCTGAAGTCTTGCGCAAGGAACATGGGGCCGCGCACGTGCTCATCGGGATGGATACACGCGAATCGGGCCCGCACATCGCTGCGCTGCTGGCCGCCGGACTGCAAGCGGGACAAGGCACCGTGGAATTCGCCGGCGTGATTACCACGCCCGGAGTGGCTTGCCTGGTGCGGCAGAACGATTATCAGGCCGGTGTGGTCATTTCCGCGTCGCACAATCCCTATCACGACAATGGCGTGAAACTGTTTTCGCACGCCGGCATGAAATTTCCCGACGCGGAAGAAGAGGAAATTGAGCAAGCCATCGCGCGGTTTCAGGCCGGCAAGATTCCAGCGCAGCGGCCCGCGTTGCCGGCTCAGCACCACCTGCACAGGGAATATCTTGGCTTTTTGAAGGGCCGCGTCCTGCCGGGCGCGAAGCTGTCCGGGTTCCGCATCGTGCTGGACTGCGCCAATGGAGCGGCGTATCAATTGGGGCCCGAACTGTTCCGCTCGTTGGGTGCGGAGGTGGTGACGATGAGCGTCCATCCCGATGGGCGCAATATCAATGCGGGTTGCGGATCGCTGCACATGGAAGCGTTGCAGGAACGGGTGAAGAAAGAGAAGGCGATATTGGGCGTGGCGTTTGACGGCGACGCGGACCGCGCCCTCTTCGTGTGTGAAGACGGAAGCATAGTGAATGGCGACGGCGTGTTGCTGGCCATCGCGCGGCACTTGAAGGCGCACGATGCGTTGAAGGATAACCGCGTGGTGGCAACCTCAATGTCGAATCTGGGACTGGAGCGCGTGCTGGCGCGGGAAGGTATAACCCTGGCGCGAACCTCGGTGGGCGACCGCTACGTGCTCGAGGAACTCCTGAAGTCGGGAAACAACCTGGGGGGAGAGCAGTCCGGCCACATTATTTTCCTGGACGACAGCCCGGCGGGCGATGGCTTGCTGACGGCGGTCAAGGTTGCGTCGCTGGTCTCCATGAAAGGCTCGTTGCGAAAGCTGGTGGAAGGCTTTAAGGACTACCCACAGGTGATCGTCAACGTGAGGGTCCGAGAGAAGCCGCCGCTGGAATCCATTGACGGTGTGGCCCGGGCGCTGGCGGAGGCGAAAGGAGCGCTAGCCGACAGCGGGCGGATTGTGCTGCGCTATTCAGGGACTGAGCCGCTGGTGCGGGTCATGGTGGAGGCCGAGAAAGAGGCCGACGTGCAGCGATTCTCGCAGTCGGTTGCGCAAGCGGTGCGGAGCGCGATCGGAGAGTAGCACCGAGGTCGAAAAAACGATATTGCAAGTCATGGAAATTCAGTGTTTTCGGGTACAAGTTCGCAACAATGTTCCAAAGACTGTAGAAACCAATCTGGATTCTGTGAAATTTTGTAGGTTCGGCTTGGGCGCAGACCTATCAATTCTGCTAGGAACTCTGGCTAAGTCTTTGCGTTACAACAATGTCCCCTGTTTCTTTGATTTGTGAACGCGTTGGCAGGCGGCTTGCACTTCTCCTCTGCAATTCATGAGATTGGCTTCCCGGGGTGGCCGGAACTTAACCTCGACTGAGTTTCCGGTTATTGGGGGGTCTGATCACTATAAAGGGGGGCTTGCACCGGCCCCCTTTTTTTATTTCCCTCGTTATTGCTTCCTTAAAACGCAGAAGATGGTTCCCGGATTGGGACTGGTGTGCTGGGTCGCCGACAAAATGCGCTGCCCAAAAAAAGTGAGCGGCCGGTGGGGGTGCCGGCCGCTCTGGCGTGGGGGATGGAGGGACTTAGACGACGAAAGCTCAATCCTCTCTGGAATGGGCAGGTTGTTCGACTGCGCTCGCCAGCAGAAGAACAACACACAGGAGCAAGATCGCTATGATCATTCCACCCACTCCCGAAGCAGGACCGAACTTCCGACGACGTGAGTGATTATGCGGGGGGAGGCAGCGGCCGTCACTAGGCTGGTGGGTTCAATCGCAGCGGTACTTCGCACTGGCACTTCGGTACTGGTAGGGCGTGCCGGCGCTGGCGCCGTGGCGGAGGTGAGGTATCAACGAAAAGGACACCAAGGCGCGCGTCACTGGCGAGTGGGGCGGGGCTACGTTATTCTTCTAAACCTATGCATGACTTGAACTATTTCCGTGACCATTTGGATGAATTCGCCGAGATGGCCAAGCGGCGAAACACCACGCTCGATCTGGACGGCTTCCGCGCGCTGGACAAGGAGCGGCGGGAACTGATCACCGCCAACGAGCAGCGCAAGGCGCAGCGCAACAAAGCGAGCGATGAAATCGCGCGGATGAAGAAGGAAAAGCGGAACGCGGACGCGCTGATTGCCGAAATGAAGCAGGTTTCCGAGCTGATCAAGCAGACCGACGTGCGCGTCGACGAACTGGACGCGAAACAGCGCGAGTTGCTGCTGGTGATTCCCAACATTCCGCACAAGAGCGTTCCTTACGGCACGGGCGCGGACGGCAACCAAGAGGTGCGCCGCTGGGGCAGGCCACCGAAATTCGATTTTCAGCCCAAGCCGCACTGGGAGGTGGGCGAAAACGCCGGGATACTGGACCTGGAAGCGGCCGCCCGCATCACTGGCGCGCGCTTTGCGGTGTACAAAGGCTGGGGGGCGCGGCTAGAGCGGGCGCTGGCGAACTTTTTCCTGGATGTGCACACGCGCGAACACGGCTACACGGAGATTTTGCCGCCTTTCGTGGTGAATACGGCATCTCTGATGGGCGCCGGGCAACTGCCGAAATTCGCGGCGGACCTGTTCAAGCTGCAGGATACGGATTTCTGGCTTACGCCGACTTCGGAGGTGGAGCTGCATAACCTCTATCGCGACACGACGCTGACGGAAGATCAGCTTCCCATTCTCGTGACCGCCTGGACGGCTTGTTTCCGTTCCGAGGCCGGGGCAGCGGGGAAAGATACGCGGGGAATTTTGCGGCAGCATCAGTTCCAGAAGGTGGAGCTGTTCAAGTTCACGCACCCCGAAAAGAGTTACGAAGAACACGAAGCACTGGTACGGAATGCGGAAACCATACTGCAGAAGCTGGGACTGCATTACCGCACCATGCTGCTTTGCACCGGCGACATGGGGTTCGCGTCGGCGAAAACGTACGACCTGGAAGTATGGCTGCCGTCGAGCAATGAGTTCCGCGAGATATCCTCGTGCTCGAACTGCGAAGCGTTTCAAGCGCGCCGCGCCGGAATTCGTTTCAAGCCGAAGGGCGGTGGGAAGAGCGACTTCGTGCACACACTGAACGGCTCCGGGCTGGCCGTGGGGCGAACCTGGATTGCGGTGGTCGAGAACTATCAGCGGGCGGACGGGTCGATTGAAATTCCCGAAGTTTTGCGGCCGTATATGGGCCTCGAGGTGATCCCGGCCGGAGGGTGAAGGCGGCAGGATAGTATGGAGGGCCATTTCTGTAACCTGCGTAAAACTAAAGACTTAGCTTCTGTCTACGGCGGATGGCGGAACGCGAGAGCAGCACTTCTACGCCGCGCAACCCCTTGAATTCACAGCTTTTCGTTTGACTCGCCGTCCAGCCGTGCATACACTCGGCTCAACGCTGCCTGCCCGCCTGGAAAGGCCGCAGGGCGTTGTTTCAAAAACACATGACAATTATTGGCCGTATGTTGAGGTACGTTTTCTGGGTGCTAGTGGTTTCGTGGGCCGTAAGGCTCCTGGGTCGGCTGGTAAGCGAGATGGGAAGCAGCGCGTCACAGGCAAAGCCGTACGTGGATGTGCCGAATGACGCGGTGAGCAAGAAACTAGTGCGCGATCCTGTTTGCGGGATTCATATTTCAGAGGGACTCGCGTTACCGCTGAGACAGGGGAAGGAAACGGTTTATTTTTGTTGCGCGGAATGCCGCGAGAAATACCTCGACGGCAGCAAAAAGTTTGCGGCGAACGCGTAGCCGCGCAGTGGGTTCCGCAAGGCAGACTTTTGAAGCATAAGGTTGGATCAAGTCCATCGTAGAGGAAAGGACCGAAGCGAATGGCCACGGTCGCGAAACCCCCAGTCCCGAACCGCACCACCAGCGCCCCACCGATTGTTCCGCGGATCGCTCCGCGCGAAGAGCTGAACCCCTTTCGAATAGCGCAGATTCAATTTGATATGGCGGCAGAGGTCCTGAAATTGGATCCGGGCCTGCGCCAGGTGTTGAGGACGCCCAAGCGCATCTTGGAAGTTTCGCTGCCGACAAAAATGGATAACGGGCAGGTGAAGGTGCTGACGGGATTCCGCGTGCAGCACAACATTGCGCGCGGCCCGGGGAAGGGTGGCATCCGTTTTCATCCCAACGTGACGCTGGACGAAGTGAAGGCCCTGGCGGTGTGGATGACGTGGAAGACCGCGGTGGTGAACGTGCCGTTTGGCGGCGCCAAGGGCGGGGTGATCTGCGATCCGAAGCGCATGTCGAAGGGCGAGCTGGAGCGGCTGACGCGGCGGTTTGCCAGCGAGATTCTGCCGCTGATCGGACCAGACCAGGATATTCCAGCGCCCGATGTTTATACCGATGCGCAAACGATGGCATGGATCATGGACACCTACTCCATGATGCGCGGGCATACGGTTCCGGGAGTGGTGACCGGCAAGCCGATTTCCGTGGGCGGGTCGCTGGGCCGGGCGGAAGCCACGGCGCAAGGTCTCGTTTATGTGGTGGAAGAGGCCTGCAAGCTGAAGAAGATTCCGCTGCGCGGCGCCACGGTGGCCATCCAGGGATTTGGCAACGCCGGTGCCACGGCGGCGCGTCTGCTGTTTGACAAGAAAGCCAAAATTATTGCGCTGAGCGACACACGCGGCGGCGTGACCAACTCGCGCGGGATCGATCCCATCAAGGCCATCCGCTACAAGGAGCGTTCCGGCACCGTGGTGGGAATGCCCGGAGCCACGCGCATTTCGAATGATGATTTGCTGACCATGAAGTGCGACATCCTGATTCCAGCGGCGCTGGAGAACGTGATTACGCTGCAGAACGCCGAGGCCGTGAAGGCACGCATCGTGGCGGAAGCGGCGAACGGACCGACTACGCCGCACGCGGACGAAATTCTGGCGCGGCGCGGCATCACCGTGCTACCGGACATCCTGACAAACGCCGGCGGAGTCACCGTCAGCTACTTCGAATGGGTGCAGAACCAGGAAGGGCTGTTGTGGGAGACGGAAGAAGTGAACGCACGGCTGCAAAAGATTATCGTGCGCGCGTTCCACGACATGGTGGACGCCATGCGCCGGCACCACGTGCCACCTCGGGCCGCGGCCATGACCGTGGCGGTGAGCCGCGTGGCTGAAGCGACGCTGGTGCGCGGCCTGTTCCCGTGAGCTGGGTTCCAGCAAACGCTGGATCAAACTAAGAACGGAATCCCGTGAAATGTGAACGGTCCGGGCGTCAAAGTGGCGAAAGAGCAGCGGTGTGCCTGCGCCTCGCCAAAACGGTGGAGCGCTGCGCCAAAGACACCGGAGCGGGAAAAACCATCCGCGGCACGCAGTGAATTCCTGAGCACGAGCGAAAAAACACGGCGGTTTGGAGCTGGAGAGGCGTTTCGGGCGTTTGCAGTGAATTTCTGAGATTCTCTCCACACTGCTGCCAACTTTCATCCACGATTCATCTTATTCTGCGCACGCGAACCGCAAATCGCAAATTTCCTCTTGCAGTGAGAAATTAGTGCGCGTACATTCGCAGTTGCCGGACGTTTTTCGGTGCGTGGGGAGCAACGATCGCACCGGTGAAAGCGTGTCCGGCTATTTTGTTCAAGGAACGAGGTGAGACAGGCGAAATGAGCCATCTTCATGCGCAGGGGATCAGCGTGCCACCGATTCTCCTGACCATTGCGGGATTCGACCCGAGTTGCGGCGCGGGAGTGGTGGCGGATCTGAAGACGTTCGCGGCGCACGGGTGCTACGGCCTGGCGGCAATCACGTCGATGACCGTGCAGAACACCCAGGGAGTGGAGGCGGTCCACAACACGCCCAGCGCGGAGCTGCGGGAGCAATTGGAAGTGCTGGTGAAAGACAGCGAAATTGCGGCCGTGAAGATCGGGATGCTGGGAAATCGCGGCAATGCGGTGGTGGTGGGCGAATTTCTGGATGCGCACAAGTTTCCGCTGGTGGTGCACGATCCGGTGATGAAGTCGTCGAGCAATTCGGAGCTGCTGGACCAGGGCGGCGTGAAATATTTGAGCACGGAATTATTGAAGCGCTGCACGGTGATTACACCGAACATCCCGGAGGCCGAGATTCTCGCCGGAATGACCATTACCGACGTGAGCGGCATGGAAGCGGCGGCGCGAAAAATCGCGGAAATGGGCGCCAAGGCGGTGATCGTCAAGGGCGGTCACATGGACCGGGCAATCGATGTGGTCTTCGACGGAAACGAAATACACCAACTGAGCGGCGACAAAGTGAAGCTGGAGAACACGCACGGGACCGGCTGCACATTTGCTTCGGCGATTACGGCGCAGCTTGCCGCCGGGCGCGGCTTGGTGGAAGCCGCTACGCTGGCCAAAGCGTACGTGGTGAAAGCCATCGAAAAGGCCTACCCGGTGGGAAAGGGTCGCGTGCCCCTGGACCATTTCTACCGCATGAGGATCGAGCCGTTGGCGCGGGGAACGCACGCGTTGCCGAACCACGGCATGCATCCCGCGGCAGAGCCGGCCGCTCACTAACGGATTTTCAGGTCAGGAGGGGACCTCCCAGCTGCCCACCAGGTCAGGCAAAGCAAGGAGGTCTGTGCAGAAAATCTTTCGTTGCGCGCAATGTCAGCGTGGAATGCGAGTGGTAGGGGCGATCGGGCTGGCCAGGGAAGTGGAAAGAAGGGTCATCTGCCCCTACTGCAAAGCGAAAAATAAAGTGATGTGGCCACGAGGCGATCCGTTCCGGGTACAACGCATCGCAACTCGCTGAGCTCACAAACTGACCAAGTCACCAACCTCCTCCTCCGCCTCCTCCTCCACCTCCTCCCGAGCCTCCACTCCCTCCCCCACCGCCGGACCCAGGCGCTGTTGCCGAAGAAGAGATGGCGGACGTCAGGGAACTGCCAATCGAAGAAGCGAAGCTTGCTCCGGTGAAGCCGTTCCACCCGTTGCCAGAGTAGAAGCTGGGGGTGTAGGCAGACGAATGGCCGCCCGGAGCGGTTCCGGCGGCGGAGATGACTCCCGCGAACTTGTCGGCCCAATGATTTTCCACGTCGAGGGCCATGGCGTAGGGCAAAAACTTTTCGAATACGGTGGTGGACTGTTCGGGCGGGGGAATGCGGTTGAGGCGATCGCCGTCGACGGCGCCGAGGAACATCTTGAAGCCTTCCACTTTGTCCATCAGGCGGCGGCCCGCGAAAGTGGGGGCCTTGAGCAGGTGGAAGAAAGCCGCGTGGAGCACGCAGGCGGAGATCAGAAAGACCACCAGAGCCGGTGAACTTAATTTCAGCAGAAAGGTGAAGCCCATCACTTCGCCGAAGAGGAAGGGAATGGCGAAGCCGGTCATCAGAAGAGCCTGGCCCACGCCTGCGACTTCGCCCAGCGCGCCGGGGGAGGCGGGATGCAGGACGTTCTGCCACGCCTTGTAGACCGCGTAGAGCAGCGCGGAAACGCCGAGGGTCCAAAACGATAGCCAGAAGCACAGGAAGGCCCCGCCGGCGGTTTGCGGCAGGCCAAGCGTGAGGAAGTAAGCGACGACGGCCAGGACCGAGAGGACGATCGGGGCGATCATGTAGTGGGAGTTGGTGACGAAGTAGATTTTCTGTTCGGCAGCAAGCAGCGATTTTTTGAGGGCTTTGATGGAGGCGGCAATGATTTCGTGGTGTTCGTTGTGCAGCCAGATTTCGTTGCGCCCATCGAAGAGATAAGCGGCGATCTGTTTTTCGTCGGGCGTAAGGACGCGATTGTCTTTGCCGGTGGTGTACAGGGTGTAGGAACCGGCCTGGCTTTTTATGGTGAGATAGCCGCGCACGGCCATATCGAGAATCGCGGAGGCGAAGGCTTTGTTGTCGAAGCCCATGCGCATCAGGTAGCGCATGCCGGCGGGAGAGAGTTCCTGAGGCGGCTGGTAGAGCGGCATGATGACGCCCTTTTGCGGATCGCGTCCGACGGCGGACCAGGAGATGAGGTAATAGAGGAAGAGAGCCACCAGACCGCCGGTGAGGAGCAGCGCGCCGCCGTTGTCGCGAAAGAAGAAATCGACCTTGTCGGCGGCGGTAGGCTCGGCAAAGTAGCCCTTCGGCCACATCAGGAGAATCGTGAGCCCTTCGTGGGGACCGAGCGCGCGCGTGGCTGCAAAGTGGAAGTTAGAGCCATCTGCGACGGAGGTCAGCTGCGAATCGCGCGAGCCGCGTGGTCCGGTGAAACCGGAGAGCTTCACGTCGTGGTCGCGAATCGTGGCCGGCAAGTGGACCGTGGCGGAAGCGTGTTGAATGACGAAGCTCCAGCCGAGGCCGGTGACGTTCCAGAACAGTTCGTCGTGATCGTTGAAAAAGCCAAGCTGGCGCGTGGTGGTGTAGGTAATGGTGTAAACGTGGCGGCCGCGGGGCACGAACTGATGCGCATCACCAAGGTAGATGCGCTTGCCCTTGGCGTAGTCTTCCACGCGATAAGGCTCCCGGTAGGAGTCGAGGGTGGCGGAAAGCATCTGGAAGCCAACGACGTAGCGGTTGTTGAAGGCGTCTTGATAGCGCGTCGGAAAGTCGCGGTAGATGCCATGCTTGATCTGGTTGCCGGCGGCATTCACGGTTATGGTTTCCGTCACGAGCAGCGACGCATCCTGCCGGAGGGTAAGGTCGCTGTGAAAGTCGACGATTTGCTCAACTTGTGCGGAGACGCTGGCGGGGCGCAGAAGCAGCGCGGCGGGAAGGGCAAGTAAAACGATGAGGATGCGTACGCGCATACCAGGCTTGTGAGTTCAGTTTAGGCGGTGGAGAGCGATGCACAGGGCGCGTTTGCCGAGAGAGTGCTGGTGTTTGTACTATGCGGCCCGGGAGGACAGGTATGCTGACCCGACGGACAGGGATTGCGGCGCTGGTGGATCCTGCGGATACCGGAGAAAAGAAAACCCGCACAAGCGTAGCGATGAAGGACGAACTATTCGTAGCGCAGGGCCGTTACCGGGTCGAGGCGGCTGGCGCGTAACGCGGGGATGTAGCCGGCGGCGCAAGCAACGAGGGCCAGAACAGCGGCGGCGAGCGCCAGGGTCAGCGGGTCGTGCGGGGTAAGGCCAAAGAGTTGGCTCTGCACGACGCGAGTCAGCGCCAGGGCGGCACTGACGCCGGCGATCACGCCGATGGCAACCAGCACCATCACTTCTCGCATGACCATCCAGATCACGTTGCCCCGCGCGGCACCGAGGGCCATGCGAATGCCCACTTCGCGAGTGCGCTGCGCCACCGTATAGGCCATAACGCCATAGAGGCCGATGACGGCGAGCAGGGTGGCCAACAAACCGAAAACCGCCGAGAGGCTGGCAATCATGCGCTCACTGGAAAGCGAGTTGTTAATCTGCACCTCGGTAGTGCGCATGGCATAGAGGGGGATATTCGAATCCAGGTCAGCGAGCTTCGAACGGATGGAGGACATCAACTGGTTGGGATCCGCGGTGGTACGGACATAAACGGTCATTTCGCCAAGGAAGCGCTGGCCGAGGTAAGGAAGAAAAGCCTGCGCGGGGATTTCGTCGCGCAGATTGGTGTATTTGAAGTCCTTCACCACACCGATGATCTCCATGTCGGTGGGCGTGCCGGGGTCGGTGCCGAAACCGAGGTGAAGTCCGACCGGATTGCGGTTCGGAAAGAACTTCTTGGCGAACTTGTCATTGATGATGACGGTGGTGGCATTCCAATTCCACTCTTCGGGACCGTGCTTCACCTCGTGATTGTCGGTGGCGCGGAAGTCCCGGCCGACGATGATCGGCACGCCCATAGTAGCGAAGTAGTTTGGGCTGATCACGTTCATGTACGGCTGTGCCTGATCGTCGGGTTTGTCCGGCGTGAAGCCTTCCACAGTCACGTTGCTGTCCCATTCGTTGTCTTCAAGGATGCGCACACCGGCCAGACCGACGGACTGGACGCCCGGGATCGCACTGAGAGCGTCGGTCAGTTGAGGATAGAAAATCTTCATGCGTTCGGGCGTGTACCCATTCAGGGATGGATCGATGTTGAAGCCGATCAGGCGTTCCGGGGAGAAACCTGGACCGAGGTTGCGTAGATTAGCGAGGCTACGAAGGAACAGGCCCGCGCCGACGAGAAGCAAGAGGGAGAGCGTCACCTGCGAGATGACCAGGGCCTTGCGCAGGCGATGATGACCGCCACCGCCGACAACTCCGCCGGCTTGGTCCTTCAACGTACCGGAAATGTTCGGCTTGGTGGTGCGGATTGCGGGAACCAATCCGAACAGGACGCCCGTGACGACCGCCACGACCAGGTTGAAAGCGAGGACACGCAGGTCCGGAGAACTGGAAATGTTGATGCCGCCGGAGTCGGAAGGCAGATAAATCTTCATTAACGCGCCATCCGCCAGGAAGGCCAGCGCGAGACCCGCGATTCCACCAAACAAAGACAGGGTCAGGCTTTCCGTCAAAAGTTGGCCCACGATGCGCGAGCGCGTCGCCCCCATCGCCAGGCGTACGGCGATTTCCTTGGCTCGGCCCGTGCCGCGAACGAGCATGAGATTAGCGAGATTCGCGCACGCGATCAGGAGGACCACGCCGGTCGTAGCCATCAATACCCACAGCGGAGTAGAGAGCTGGCTACGGACATAAGAGCGCCCCTGAGAGCCCGGGAGAAGGTCGATATAGCATTTGAGAAATTCATCGCGGTCGTATTTCGAGGCGTGTGCGAAGGCCGGAAGCTGTACCTCTGATTCGAGCATGGAATGCATGAAGGGTTGAAGCGAAGCTTTGGCCTGCTGCATCGAGACGCCCGGTTTCAGCCGGCCAAAGGCGTTGACCCAGCGATTGCGGCGCTCTTTCAGCATGTCTTCGGGGTTACCGGTCATGATCTGCGGCTGCATCATGATGGGCACGAAAACTTTGGGAGAAAAGCCGAGTTCCACGCCATCGAAACCTTGTTGAGCCACGCCAACGACGGTCATTTTGTAGTTGTTAAGGAGCAGTGTGGTGCCGACGATTTGCGGATCACCGGCAAAGCGCGATTTCCAGAAGCTGTAGTTCAGGACCACGTACGGGTGACCGCTGCGCGTGACGTCGTCTTCCTGCGTGAACAGGCGTCCGGCGGCGGGAACGATCCCCAGCGTGGAGAAATACGTCCCAGAAACCATTTCAACCGACACTCGCTCGGAGCGCTGGCCTGCGGTCATGCTGGCCGCCAGGGGAAACCGGCAAAACATATCGGTAAAGACCTGGTTGTGTTCGCGAAAGTCGCGGAACATGGGGTGAGAGATCGCGTTGCCGCCCCAGTTGCTGCCGTAATGGCGACCCTTCATGGTGAGCAGGACAAGCTGCTGCGGATTCTTGACGGGGAGCAGGCGCAGGAGGATCTGGTCCAGCAGGGTGAAGATGGCGGTATTGGCGCCGATACCGAGGCCCAACGTCAAGACCGCCACGGCGGTGAAGCCGGGCGCGCGACCCAGGGTGCGGAAGGTGTATTGCAGGTCGCGAAGGATGGTGTCGAGCCAACCAAGGATAGTCGGGCGGCGAGTGACGCCGCTCTCGGGCACAGTCATGATTTACCCCCAGGTGGGTTACCAGTACAGACGAAAAGAAGCAGCGAAAAGTTCTGTGCCTAAGCGAATACAAATGTGGAAGTGGGCCGGAATTTGGACGCTTTCGGCAAACATTTGCTCACTGTCTGACACGCCGCGAGCGCCACGGGCGGCCTCGCAGCGCGCTGGCGGAATCGTAAACACCTGTTAACACAGGGATTCAGGCCGTGGCCTGGCGGGCATTCAGGCATTGCGACCTTGGAACTTGGCGAGCAGCAGTTTGCGACACCGCAAAGTGCTGCCGATTTTTCTGAGGTGTAGTTACCTCATGCGTACTCCTGAGCCCCACGCCACCCCATTGGTTCCTTCCAGTTCGCTGGGGACGGACCAGTACTTCGAGACGGAGAAACGGACCGTGTGGGACGAAGGCACTCACACCTATCAGGAGCACGAGTTTGTTTACGAGGTTAGCTGGTTGGCGGAATTGGGTGTCTGGAGGCGCTTCCTAAGGACCCACCGGAAACCGTAAGCGACCGCAAATCGATGTGGAGTTATCAGCCGCTTTCTACCAGACCCGCCGAAACGAAGTCATAAATCACCGTCCCAGCCAGAATCACAAAGAACAGCCGGTGTAGGATCGGCAGATACATCCAAATCGACCAGAGCGGATATGAATAGCAGGCCATGCAGTTTTGGCACCCACGATTGGCAATCAGTGCCGGCTGTTTAATGCTTGAAGGCAATTTTGCCGGCGACGATGGTGGCCATCGGGCCGCCCTTGAAGGTGTGGCCGTCAAATGGGGAATTGCGGGACTTGCTGGCGGAATCTGTGACGTTGAAGGTCCAGGGGCGGTCGGTCGAGAAAATGGTGACATCGGCGGGTTCACCGGTGGCGAGTTTGCGTTCTTTGCCGAGGACGCGCGCGGGACCACTGGTGAACAGTTCGACCATGCGCATCAGCGAAATGCGGTTGGTGTGGACGAGTTGCTCCAGGGCGAGGCCGATGGCGGTCTCGAACCCGAGAATGCCGAAGGGAGCCTTATCGAACTCCACGTCTTTGATGGCCGGTTCGTGCGGCGCGTGATCGGTGGCGATGGCGTCAACGGTGCCGTCGGCAAGGCCTTCGAGCAGCGCTTCGCGATCTTCGCGGGCGGCCAGCGGCGGATTCATCTTGAAGCGCGAATCGTAGGTGACGTCTTCATCGGTCAGCGTGAAGTGATGTGGGGTGACTTCGCAGGTGACGCGCAGACCGTGTTGCTTGGCGAAGCGCACCTGGGCCAGGGAAGATTTCGCGGAGAGATGGGCGATGTGCAGGCGCGCGCCGGTGAGCTCGGCGATCTGCACGTCGCGGGCGACGCAGACCGATTCGGCGGCAGCGGGCATGCCGGGCAGCCCAAGACGCGTGGAGGCGATGCCTTCGCGCATAACCGCTCCGGCAGCGAGCGAAACATCTTCGGCGTGTTCGATCACCGGCAGATCGAGGGAGCGGCAATAATCCATGATCTGACGCGCAAGCTTGGCGGTGGCGATGGGCCTGCCGTCGTCGGAAACCGCGACGATCCCCGCTTCGCGCATCGCCGCGATATCGGAGATGGCTTCGCCCTTGCTGCCCACGCTGGCGGCGCCGATGGGCCACACGCGAACGTGGGCAAACGCTTTGGCGCGGTCCACGATGAACCGGGTGATGGAAGCGTTGTCGTTGACCGGCCGGGTATTGGGCATGCAGCAGACCACGGTGAATCCGCCCCGCGCGGCGGCATGGGTGCCGGTTTCGATGGTTTCGGAATTTTCCTGGCCGGGCTCGCGCAGGTGCACGTGCATGTCGATGAAGCCGGGCGCGACAATGAGGCCGGAGGCGTCAAAGGTCTGCATGCCATCGCCGTGAGTGATTTTTCCTGTGGGGGCGATCTCGGCAATGCGTTCGCCATCGAGCAGGATGTCGCGCGGCGCGTCGGTCTTGGAAGCGGGGTCGAGGACGCGCCCGTTCTTAATCAGAAGCATGAGCAGATTCCTTAGGCTTGTTTTCGGCGGCCACGGCGAGGGCGGGGTGCGTGCCTTCGGTGGCGCCGACCATCAGAAGATAAAGAATAGCCATACGCGCACTGACGCCATTGGTGACCTGTTCGAGCACAGCGGAGCGCGGGCCGTCAGCGACGTCGGGAGTAATTTCCGTGCCGCGATTGATGGGGCCGGGATGGAGAATCAGCGCATCGGGCTTGGCGAGCTTCATACGCTCTGCGTTGAGTTGGTACAGGAGGATGTAATCGTTTTGCGAGAGCGAAGGTTCGTGCAGGCGCTCGGTCTGCACGCGCAGGACGATGATCACGTCGGCGTCTTCAAGCGCCTCTTCGACACGATAGACGCAGCGGATCGGCGTGCCCGGCGGGCCGATGTGCTCGAGTTCGCGGGGCACCCACATCGCGGGGCCACAGAGGGTGAAGCGGCAACCGAATTTGCCGAGCAGGTGAATGTTCGAACGGGCCACGCGCGAATGGGCGATGTCGCCAAGAATGGTGACATTGAGATTGTTGAGCGTGCCCTTGCGATCGCGAATGGTCAGGGCATCCAGCAAGCCCTGCGAGGGATGCTCGTGCGTGCCATCGCCGGCGTTGACCACGGGAATTTCCAGGTGGCGGGCGACGAAATCGGCAGCGCCGGATGACGAATGGCGCATGACGAAACAATCCGGCTTCATGGCGTTGAGATTATTCGCCGTGTCGAGCAGCGTTTCACCTTTTTTCAGGCTGGAGGCTTCTGCCTGGAGATTCATGGTGTCCGCGCCGAGACGCGAGGCCGCGGTGCCAAAGCTGAGACGCGTGCGGGTGGAGTTCTCGAAAAAGGCCAAGGCGACGGTTTTGCCGCGCAGAGTGGCGAGCTTCTTCAGCGGATTGCGCTGAATTTCCTGGAAGGGCTTGGCCTGATCAAGGAAAAATGTGATTTCGTCCGCACTGAGAGGTTCGATCGCGAGAAGATCACGGAACCGGTAGTTCACATTTGCACTCTTAAGAACCTGAGGCGCACGACTGAGGTGGGGAACAGCGCCCCGGTGGTTTCATTTCATTTTACGCGGAGAAGCGCCGCGAAGCAAAACATCCCGCCAAACGCTCAGGAACCGACACGATCGACGAGCACGACGCGTTCTTCGTTATCGATTTCCTGGAGCCGGACTTCGATAATCTCGGTGGCGCTGGTCTGCACGCTGCGGCCTATGTATTGCGCCTCGATAGGCATTTCGCGGTGGCCTCGCTCGATCAGCACGCACAGGGAAACACGCTTGGGCCGGCCGAGGTCGAAGAGGCCGTTCATGGCGGCGCGAACGGTGCGACCTGTGTAGAGCACGTCGTCGACGAGGACGAGATCCATGCTGTCGACGTTAAAAGGAATGTGCGAGGATTGTAGGACAGCCTGCGGCGCGACTTTGGAGAGGTCGTCGCGGTAGAGAGTGATGTCGAGCGTGCCGACCGGGACTTCGACGCCGTCGATGCCGCGCATGGCGCGGGCGATGCGTTCGGCGAGGGGCACACCGCGGCGGCGAATGCCGATGAGCGCCAGGCTCTTGGTGCCGCCGCTTTTCTCGACAATTTGATGGGCAAGACGCTGCAACGTGCGGTCGATTTCCGCCGCGGACATCAACTGACTTTTTTCAATGAGTCGCATAGTCGGGTAATGCTAGCACAAGTCCGGAAAAGGAGAAGTGCGCGCGGCCGATGAGGAATGTGACAGGCGTCCTAAGGGTCGTAGATGAGCATGGTAGACTGCGCAGGCGAACGGGAGAGGACCGGATGAACTTGGGAAGAACGCTGGGCCGGAAGATTCAGAGGCCGGGATTCATTTTGGCGCTGCTGCTGGTGGCGGCGACATCGATGGGAGGGCAAGAACAACGGGCGGCAGAGAGGGCAGCGACGGTCACGCCGCGGCCAAAGCTGGTGGTCATGATCGTGGTGGATCAGATGCGCGCGGATTATGTGGACAAGTTTCGCGGGCAGTGGAGCGGAGGTCTGAAGCGGTTGGTGGACGAAGGGGCATGGTTCCGCGCGGCAGCGTACCCATACGCGGCCACGGAGACCTGCGTGGGGCACGCAACCGTTTCCACGGGAGCGCTGCCGCTGAGCCACGGAATGGTGGCAAATGCCTGGTTTGACCGTGATGCGCAGAAGATGGTGACCTGCACGAGCGACCCAGCGGTGAAAAATTCCGCTTATGCGGGAGGAATCACATCGGGAGGAGATTCGGCGTGGCGCATGAGGGTTCCAGCATTCGCGGAGGAACTGAAGTTCCAGTCGGGGGGCGGATCGCGGGTGGTGGCGCTTTCGTTGAAAGCGCGGGCCGCCATCACCATGGCGGGACACAAGGCGGATGCCACCACGTGGTTTGATAGCGCGACCGGAGCGTGGGTGACTTCGTCGGCGTACGGCACCATGCCGTTTGTTGATGAATTTGCGAAGAAGCATCCGGCGGCGGAAGATTACGGCAAGACCTGGTCGATTACGCTGCCCGCTTCGAGCTACGCCAACGATGAGAAAACGGAGTGGGCCGCAGCGCTGGAGGGCTGGACCACATCGTTTCCTCACGTATTACACGGAAAAGAGGGCGGCAGCGCGCCGGACCAGGCATTTTATGAACAGTGGGCCACGAGTCCTTTCGCGGATACCAGCTTAACAAGACTTGCCGAGACCGCGGTGGATTCCCTGGGCTTGGGAAAAGCCGGCGCGACGGATTATCTTGGCGTCAGCTATTCGTCGGTGGATTACGTGGGGCACACCTTTGGGCCGCGGAGTTGGGAAATCCAAGACATGCTGGTGCGGCTGGATCGAGATCTCGCGGAGCTGTTTGCGCACCTGGATCAGGCGGTCGGCAAAGGCAATTATGTGGTGGGGTTCACGGCGGACCACGGTGTGGCACCGATTCCCGGGGACATGCAAAAGATAGGCGTGGACGCGGGAGTGCTGCGCTTGCCGGAGTTGAAAGACAGGATGGAGAAGGCGCTGGAGCCATTCCATTACGCGAAACCTGCCGTCGCCCGAATCGCGGGGAATGAAGTGTATTTCTCTCCCGGTGTATACGCCAAGCTGAGCGAGGATTCGGCAGCGATGAACGCGCTGATCGAGGAAATGCTGGCGGTACCGGGGGTCGCCGCGGTGTATCGCGCGGAAGAATTAAGTAGCGCGAGCGCGAATTTCTCCGGAACCCGGACCGCCGCGGAGTTGAGTTACTTCGCGGGGAGGAGTGGAGACCTCTACGTGCTTCAGAGACCGTACTGGCTGACCGGCGGCGCCGCCGAGGGATCGAAGCGGTACACGGGAACGAGTCACGGCACGCCCTATTATTACGACCAGCGCGTGCCTGTACTGTTGATGGGCTTCGGAGTGAGGCACGGCGAATATTTCGAGGCGGCCACACCGGCGGACATCGCGCCGACATTCGGCGCATTGACGGGAATCACGCTGGCGACGCACGACGGTCGCGTGCTGAGCGAGGCGTTAAGTGGAATCGGGGCGAAGTAGCGGCCGGCTGGATTCGTGGTATTCTCGGTGACCAGTGTGAGTCCCTCCGACCGCGTTGACCTCTCCGTGCAGGTTGGCGCTTTGCGCCTTCGCAATCCCATCATTACAGCGGCTGGCACCTTCGGCTACGGGGTGGAGTTCGCCCACCTGGTGGACCTGAACAAGCTCGGCGGCATCGTGACCAAGGGGATCTCGCGGGAGCCGATTGAGGGGGCGCCCGCCCCCCGGGTATGCGAAACCGCCTCCGGAATGCTGAACGCGATCGGGTTGCAGAACGTGGGAGTGGAGAACTTCGTCAGAACGAAGCTGCCGGTGTTGCAAAATTACAACACTCCAGTGATTGTCAATGTGTTCGGCTACTGTCTGGAGGATTACGTCGAAGTTATCCACAGACTGGAAGACCAAGAAGGAATTTCCGCCTACGAGCTCAATATTTCCTGTCCAAACGTCAAACAAGGTGGTATGCAGTTCGGGGCCAGCCCACGGGCGGTAGTGGAAGTCGTGGGCGCGGCCCGAAAGGCGGCGGCAAATCGGCCCCTTTGGGTGAAGTTGATGCCGCTGGTGACGGATATTAAGGAGATTGCCCGGGCGGCGGAGTCGGCTGGAGCGGATGCGCTGACGATTGCAAACACGTATCCCGCTATGGCCATTGATGTTAGAACCGGCAAGTCGAAAATCGGGAATCCGACTGGGGGACTGTCTGGCCCAGCGATCAAACCGATTACGCAGCGGCTGGTTTGGGAAGCACGGAACGCCGTAAAGATCCCAATTATCGGGCTCGGCGGGGTCGAAACGGCGGAGGACGTGCTTGAATACGTAGCGGTAGGCGCGTCGGCAGTACAGGTCGGGACGGCCAGTTTTGCTGACCCGCGGAGCAGTGAGAGGATTGCGGGAAGGCTGGAGAAGGCCCTGATAGAAGCTAAAGCGTTTACTGTCAGTGAATTACGTGACAGATTCGCTGCCGAAAATGGTTGACATAATGCTGCAATTGCGCTACACTTTTTGAAATTTCCGTAGCGGAAATAACACACTATGCGAAAACCACTCTTCATGACTTGGGCCGCGATTCGCTGGGTGCCTCTGATGTTCTTGATTTGCCCGGCGATGGAAGCACCGCTGGTTGCGCATCTGAGTGCACCGGTTAAGCCGATCAAGGCTTGGATCGGGAATGCCAGCTGGTATGGGCCGGACTTTAACGGCAAAAAGACCGCCAACGGGGAGAGGTTCAACTCCGAGGCACTGACGGCCGCTCACCCGAACCTGCCGTTTGGTTCCTGGGTGCGGATCGTGAACACCCGGAACGGAAAATTTGAGCTGGTACGTATTAATGACCGGGGTCCCTACCAAGAAGGGCGCGAAATTGATGTATCCTATCGCGTAGCCCGGAAGATTGGCCTGATCAACTCGGGAGTATGCCAGGTGCGGCTGGAACTGATGCAACTGCCGCCGAAGCACACCCGAGGCGAGGAAAACGGCCAGAACTAAAGTCTCGGGCAACTGTCCCGAACCTTGACTACCTTTGACGCCCATCCACGAAGCAGCCTGATAGTCGCACTGGATTTTGATTCGTTAACCGCCGCGGTGAAGTTTGCCCGGCAGGTGGCGGATCTGGTAGGCATGTTCAAAATCGGTAGCCAGCTGTTTACGAACGCCGGACCGGCGGCGGTGCGGGAAATCAGTCAGCTAGGCCCGGGCGTTTTCCTTGATCTGAAATTCCACGACATTCCCAACACGGTGGCGGGCGCGGTGCTGGCAGCCGCGGCGATGCCCGGGCTGCAACTGGTGAATGTGCATGCGCTGGGCGGCACGGCGATGATGCGCGCTGCGGCGCAGGCGGTCAGCGCAGGCGTACCAATGGGGGCGGATCGCGCGCGGCTGCTGGCAGTGACGGTGTTGACGAGCATGGACCAGAAGGCAATCCGCGAAGTGGGGATTGGCGGGCCGCCAAAGACGCGCGTGCTGAAGCTGGCGAAACTGGCGCAAAAAGCGGGAGTCGATGGCGTGGTCGCTTCGGTGCAGGAAGCGAAGGCGATTCGCAGAGCCTGCGGGCGAGATTTTCTGATCGTGACGCCGGGAGTCCGCCCGAAGGATAAGGGCGTGGGCGCGAAGAAGGATGATCAGGCGCGCACGGCAACTCCGCGAGAAGCGATCAAAGCGGGCGCGGACTTCATCGTAGTGGGCCGGCCGATCATCGCGGCTGCAGATCCCCGGGCGGCGGCGCAGGCCGTTGTCGACGAGATTGCCGCGGCGAAATCGTGAACTGGAATTGATTCCCTTCGAGAATCTGTCCTCCGTTGAATTATGAACCGCTGTGCCGGAGTACAATCTGGCGCATCCATCCGTGTATGAGCGAATCCGCGAAAAGCGTGATTGTGGGAACGGCCGGGCATATCGACCACGGCAAGTCGACGCTGATTGAGGCGTTGACAGGGACGCATCCGGACCGGCTCGAGGAAGAGAAGCGCCGGGGGATCACGATTGATTTGGGGTTCGCGTTTCTGGAACAAGGAGGCGTGCGGTTCGGATTGGTAGATGTGCCGGGACACGAGCGATTCGTGAAAAACATGCTGGCGGGTACCTCGGGAATCGACCTGGTGCTGCTGGTGATTGCGGCCGATGAAGCGATCAAGCCGCAGACGCGCGAGCATTTCGATATTTGCCGGCTGTTGGGGGTGAAGCGCGGCGTGATTGCGTTGACGAAAAGCGAGCTGGTGGACGCGGAGAGCCTGGAGCTGGTGCAGCTAGAGATCGAAGACTTCGTGAAGGGCTCGTTCCTGGAGGATGCGCCGATCCTGCCGGTGAGCGCGAAAACCGGCGCAGGATTGCCGGCACTCAAGCAGGCGCTAGTGGATGTGGCGCAGGAAATGGCGAAGAAACAAACGCAACGATATTTCCGGCTGCCGATTGACCGCGCGTTTGCCGTGAAAGGCTTCGGCGCAGTGGTGACCGGGACACTGATCTCGGGCCAGGTGGCGGTGGGCGAGGAAGTGGAATTGCTGCCCTGGGCGCAACGATTGCGCGTGCGCGGCTTGCAGTCGGGTGGGAAGAGCGTGGGGCGCGCGGAGGCGGGGCAGCGCACGGCCGTGAATCTGGCGGGAATTGAGCACACGGCGCTGCGGCGCGGGATGGTGATTGCGGCGCCGGGAAAATTTGCGAAAACCAGGCGCGTGGATGCGCGACTGGAACTGCTGGCCGGCGCGCCGCCGCTTAAGCATCGTGCGCAGGTTCATTTTCATACTGGAACCGCTGAGACGATTGCGGAGGTGTTGCTGCACACGGGAGAGAGCGGACCGCCTCAGAAGGCGGTCCCTACAACGGGAACCACGTTGGCGCCGGGCGAAAGTGCGCTGGTGCAATTGCGGCTGGCGGAAGAGATCGTGGTGGTGCGGGGCGACCGGTTCATGGTGCGGCAGGCCTCACCGGTGATCACGATTGGCGGTGGCGAGATTCTGGATCCGCTGGCGAAGCGGCCAACGAGGAAAGATGCGGTTCGCGGGAAATTCCTGGAAGTTCTGTCGGGGGGTTCGCGGGAAGAAATTGTACTCGCGATGGTGGAGCGCAACATTCTCGGCGTTGGCATGGCGGAAATTGTGGCGCGTACGGGATGGCTGGAGAGCGAAGTGCGCTCGGCCGCAGAAACACTGGCAAAAGCGGACGCGATTCGCGTGGTGAACCAGGAACCACTGGTGCTTTTGGCGGCGCCGCTGTTTCAGGAAGTGGCGAAGAAGCTGCTGATGCGCGTGGAATCGTTCCAAAAAGAGAATCCATTGCTGCCGGGCATTGCACGAGAGGATTTGCGCGCGAGTCTGGGACGGCGCGTCCGAGCGGAGACATTTCGCACGGCCATCGAGGATCTGCTGAAGCAGGACAAGCTGGCGGCGCAAGGCGAACTGCTGAAGAAGCCGGGCTCGGAGATATCGCTGACGCCGGAAGAGGCCAAAGCCAAGGAACAGATTGAACGGGCCTTCGGGAGAGCCGGGCTCGCGGCACCCTCGGTGAAAGAGGTGCTGGCGCAACTGGCGATCGAGAGCCGCCGGTCGGAAAAAATTCTGCAGATCCTGCTGCGCGATAAAGTGCTGGTGCGCGTGTCGCCGGAACTGATTTTTCACCGCGATGCGCTGGGGCAACTGCCGGGAATCTTGCAAAGCTACAAGAAATCGCGCGGCGAGCGGATCGGGGTTCCGGCCTTCAAGGAATTGACGGGAATCACACGAAAATATGCGATTCCGCTGCTGGAGTACCTGGACAGGCAACGCCTGACGCGGCGCATGGGCGACGAGCGTGTTATCCTGTAAAGGCTAACTGAAAACGGCTCCGGTCAGGAAAGCTCCCGAAAACCAGGTGCGCACAGCCGGGAAAGCCGCGGCGGAGTGGAGGTAGTTCATGGGTGAATTCAGTATTTTTCACTGGCTGGTGGTGCTGGCCATCGTGCTGATTTTCTTTGGCGGGCGGCGCATTCCCGAAGTGATGAAAGGCCTGGGCGAAGGTATCCGCAGTTTCAAGGACGGAATGTCGGGCGCAGCGAATGGGGGCGGCGCGGCCGCGACAACCGTTGCGGCGGCGGTCGTGGCTCCGGGCGGGCTGACGGCGAAATCGAACAAGAATTCCGTGGCGCTGAGTTGGGGCGCGGCGACGGGCGCGGCGAGCTACAACGTGAAGCGCTCGGGAACCAGCGGCGGTCCCTATGCGCTGATTGCGTCGATTGCGGCGACCAGCTACACCGATGAAGGCCTGGCGAACGGCACGTATTATTATGTAGTAAGCTCGATGGGCTCAACGGGCGAAAGCGCGAACTCCATCGAAGTGAGTGGCACGTCGGCGTAACCTAAGCGTCCCAATCCCAAATTGCGACTGGGCGGCAAGCGGTTGCCGGGCTAAAGCCACGGCGCTACGGCGAGGTCTGCCTGCGTCTAATCAGTAACGGAAAGCCTTTTTCCCTCCCCACAAGCTGCCCTTTTGGCCAGTAGAGACCGCCGCAACTTTTCCCGCAAACTCGGGTATTACAGGCTACCCAGGGATCAAGTCGAGGATTCAAAGGAGAAAACGGTCATGAGCAGCAAGGTCTCGAAGTGGATGATTTTGCCCGCGGCGGTGCTGGTGCTGGGCACCGTAGCGGTGGCGCAGGATTCGTCGTCAACGAGCAGTTCGTCGAGCCAGAGTTCCAGCAGCACCTCGTCGACGCAAGCCAAGCCGACGGTGGCGCAGCGCAAAGAAAATCAGCAGGACCGCATTGCCAATGGTGTGAAGAGCGGCCAGCTGACCGCGGGGGAAACCGCCAATCTCGAGTCCAAAGAAGCTGCCATCAACGGCGAAACGCGCGCGGACCGCGCGGCGAACGGCGGCAAGCTGACCTCCGCCGAGAAACAGCAGATCAACCAGCAGCAGAATCAGGTATCGAAGCAGATTTATCAGGACAAGCACAACGCCAACACCGCGCACTACGGCAACAATGAAGTGGGCCAGCGGCGCGAGAACCAGCAGGACCGCATTGCGAATGGAGTCAAGAGCGGGCAGCTCACGGCGGGAGAAACCGCGAAGCTCGAGAATCAGCAGCACGCGATCAACCAGCAAGTGGCGGCGGATCGCGCGGCGAATGGCGGCAAGCTGACGCCGGGGGAAAAGAAGCAGGTCAACAAGGAACAGAACGCGGCTTCGAAAAATATCTACAACAAGAAACACAACGCGAAGACACAGGGCGGAAAGAAGTAGTTTCGCCTTCGAATAAGAAAAAGAAAGCCCCGGTTCCGAGAAGGAGCCGGGGCTTTTCTGTTGAAGTTGGCCGCAGGTAGCCGTTAGAAGGACAGGCGCAGCGAGAACTGGATGAGCCGCGGCACGCCCTTGGTGCTGGTGATGACGCCGAAGTTGCCGGGACTCTCGACGTCGGTAGCCACGGGATTCGCGAAGTTGGCATGGTTCCAGATGTTGAAGAAGTCCGTGGCGAAGCGCAGGTTGAGACGCTCGGTCAGGTGCGTGTTCTTGATGAGAGAGAAGTCCCAGTTCTGCTGGAAAGGGCCGCGATAAATGTTGCGGCCAAGATTGCCGAAACCGGTGACGCAGAAGTTGGAATTATTGTTGGGGTCGCAAGTAGTCGAGGGATTGGCCGGATCGTAGGGATAAAGTAGCGGAGCGGTGGTGAAATTATTGATGTCGACATAGCCGTTCAAGCGGTTTTGAATGCCGCCGCTGGTGTAGCCCTGCGAGATGGTCCGCCCGGAGGCCAAACTGGCGCCGAGCAGCGGAGTGCTGCCCGCGCCGAGGAAGGCGGTGCCGGCTCCGGAATCATAAATGGAGAACGGCGTTCCGGATTGAGCGATGACGATGCCGCTGACGGCCCAGCCACCGAGCACGGCTTTCTTCCAGCCCTGGCCATTGTGGTAGAAGGGAAGATCGTAGACGTAGCTGAAGACGAAGCGATGCGTGCGGTCGAAGTCCGACAGCCCGCGCGATGCGTTGATGTTGCTCTGATCGTTGTACGCGGTGTTGAAGGCGGTGTTGCCGGTGGAGGTGGCGTCGGTCGATTTGGAGAAAGTGTAAGCAGCCTGGATGTACCCGGCGCTCCAGCGCCGGCTGACGGTTGCCTGCAAGGAGTTGTAGTGGGAATAGGCGTCGTTGGCAAACAACTGGTAACCAGCGTAGCCGTTCAAACCGGGAGTGGGAGTGCGGGCGACGGCGTTGGAGAAGGTGTTGTACTGAATCGTGTAGGGTACGCCGTTCACGTCGGTGACATGGACGGGCTGGGCAACCGTGGCATTGAGAGACTGGATGGCGTCGCGAGTTTCGCGCAAATGAATCGCGTGCGTGCCGACGTAGCCCACTTCGAGGAGCCACTGTTTGCCGAGATCGCGCTGGACCGTCAGGTTCCACTGTTGCGTGTTGGGAACCACAAAGTGCCGAGGAACTTCCAGGGCGAAGTCTCCGACCGAAGGAATGCCGTTGCAGCCGGCCTGATTGGCGTAGACCGCGGTCTGATTGGGATCGAGGGTGGGGTTACCGTTGCTGTCCGCAAAGCCCTGCAACACGGAGAGGCAAGGCAAGTAAGCGGAGTTGAGAACCCCGGCTGGCGGCAGGGTATTTGGATTGGAGCCGGCGCCGCTGGTCTGATCGCAATACGGGCTGTACGGCTTGGGGTTGCCGGCAGAGCACGCGGCGAAGAAATTGGTCAAGCCGCCCGGCCCGCTTCCGGCGAAAACGATCGGCAGGAAGGGCGTCTGGAAGCTCAACTGGTCGACGGCGCCCACGTCTTCCCGGACGTAGTAGATGCCGTAGCCGCCGCGAATCGTGGTGGAGTGTTTGCCGAAGAGATCATAGGCGAAGCCGACGCGCGGACCGATTCCTGTGGAGAAATTGTTACGGAAGGTGGTGGCACTGCCGTTCGCGGTGAGGCCCGGGACGCCGAGTTGATTGACGCATGGGGGATAGATAAAGGGATTGGTGCCGGACAGGGTCAGGCTGGAATCGACGTTGCCGATGTGGCAAGCGCCATCAATCCAAGCGCCCATAATTTCCGTCCGTAAGCCAAGGTTCAGAGTGAGACGGCGAGTGACCTTCCAGTCGTCCTGAACGAATAGCGCGTAGTCGTTCTGCTTGTAGTTGTGATTGTAGACGCCGCCGCCGCCGAAACTGAATTCGGGAGCACCGAGCAGGAAATTCTGGAAATCCGACGTGGATTCACCCGGAAGCGGCGAGAACGGAGAAGCGCTGACGTTGGTATAGAAAAGCTGGCCGTTAAAGGTCTGGGGGAACAGTTTGTTGAGGTTGACAAAAGTGATCTCGCCACCGAACCGCCAGGTGTGGGCGCCGTGCACGAGAGAGATGGTGTCGACGACATTGTAATTGTCCTGCAGGTTGGAGGTATTGGCCTGGGGAGTAGGGCCAATCTGGAATCCTGAACTGAGCAGCGTGAATTTGTAGATGCTGCTGGTGATGTTGCTCATCGGGCGGTTGATGCCCAGATCGTCGACGGTGACCGGCGGATCGTTGATGGCGCTGTTGTTGATGTGAACGATACCGAAGCGCACCTCGTTGATCAGAGTGGGGCTGAACAAGTGTGTTTCGGAGATGCCGAAGAACCGATCCTTCACCGGAAGGGTATACGGAAAATTCAGGTCGGAAGCGGCGATGCTTCCGCCGAGGGAGGCCTGAAGGCCGCCAGCGCCGAAGGGCTCAAAGGTCTGGGAATTGGAGAAGAAGAAGCGCGCGGAGATTTTGTCGTTGCCGCCGTGAAATTCCTTGTCCCAGTTGGTAGTGAACTGGTCGTCGTTAAACGTGCCGGGACGGCTGACCGCGAAGGTGCCGTAACCGTTGCCGAGGTTATTGGTGACGGAAGGGATCAAATAGCCGCCGGGGGTATTTCCAAACTGGTTGCTCTTGAAGTTCAGAAGGGCGACGGTGACCGGGTCGAGCGAGACGCCGCTGGGCAGGCCACCAGGGAAAAACGTGTTGGTGAGTGTCTGAACATCGCGTTGCGCAGGGATAACCGGCAGGGCCGTGCTGATAAAGGTGCCCGGCGAAAGACCGCTGGTCTGCCGCGTACCTTGGTAGTTCACGAAGAAGAAACCGAATTTGTCTTTGACGACCGGCCCGCCCAGGCTGCCGCCAAAAATGTTCTGTTTAAGGACGGGGCGCGGCGAGCCCTGAGCATTCAGGAAGTAGTCGTTGGCGTTCAGAGAGGTGTTGCGGAAGAACTCGTAGGCATCGCCGTGGAACTGTTGAGTGCCGGTTTTGAGAATCGCGTTGATGTTGCCACCGCCGTTGCGGCCCTGGGTGGCATCGTAGAGAGAGGTTTGCACGCGGAATTCCTGAATCACGTCGGCGTTGGGAAGAGGAGTGTTGGTGAGCTCCGCGACGTTGTAGTCCGTGGCGCTGATGCCTTCGATCAAGTAGTTGTTGTTGTCTTCGCGCTGTCCGTTGACGATGATGCGGACATCGCCGCGGCCGAGCTGGGTGGAGCTGTTCAAGTCACTTTGCGCGCCGGAGGAAAGAGTGAGGAGTTGCTGGAAGTTCTGTGTGGCCAGCGGGAGGTTGCGGACGGTCTGCTGGTCGATGCTCTGGCCGGTAGTGGCGTTAGTGGTCTCGACGGTGGCGATCTGGGCGGAAATTTCAATTTTTTCACTGACGGTGCCGGGCTTGAGGGTGACGCTCATGGTGGTAGTCTCGGTGACGCGGACGGCGATACCGGCGGCCTTGGCTTCCGCGAAGCCGGATTTGTTGACCACCACGAGGTAGGAACCCGGCGGGAGCAGGGTGGCAACAAATGTTCCATCCGCGGCGGTATTGACCCTGCGGACGAGCAGGTTGGTGGCGGAATTGATGATCTGAACTTCTGCCTCGGCCACCGCACCGCTGCTGACGTCTAGCACCGTGCCACTGATGGCGCCGGTGGCGCCGCCCTGCGAGAAAGCTCCAGGCGCAAAGAGCAGGCCTAAGGCCAGAACCGTGAAGAACACCCTTCGAAGTAAGCCCATCATGCCCATCCCCCTATAAAGTTCTAAGAACTCCGCTGCCCACCCAGCACCGGATTACCTTCGTACCATTTTTACGAGAGTCCGGACCCTGCCCGGAAAAGAACCGTCAATCGTGGAAACGACAACACATGGGCTAGCAAATTAGCTGGTAAAGCCACTGCTGTCAAGAAGTTGGCAAATCAATAATTTCTATAGTGGGAATCCGTGGCGCTAATAGCCGGGGGCGGACGGGGCTCGGAAGTCGATAAGAAGGCGAACGCCCGCAGCGGCCGTTCGGGGAGGGGGGTGCAGGGATCGGCAAGTTTAATTCACGCAACTCCGCGAGTTGCGGTATCGTCTAAGGAGTGAGAGGCGAGTGGCCCTCGAGGTTCTTCGATGAAACCCTCCAGAGCGTTGATGTTCCTGCTGATGGCGGTGCTGATTTCCGGGATCACTTCCGGGCCCGTGGTTGCCGATGAGAGTCATGCGCGCATCGTACGGTTGAGCCTGGTGCAGGGTGACGTCCGTTTCACTCAGCAGTTTCACAAAGATTCGATGACCGACCAGCGGGCTGGATGGGAAGTGGCACCGATGAACTTGCCGATCCGCCAGGGTTACGCCGTCGCAACCGGCAATGACGGGCGCGCGGAAGTTGAATTTGAAAATGGGGCGATGGCGTTTCTGAGCGCGAATACGGTGATCGAGTTTTACGACCTCTCGCTGTACGACGGATCGTTGATCACGCGGCTGGTGCTGCGCCAGGGCTCGTCGATTTTCTATGTGCATCCGGCGCGCGGCGATTACTTCAGCGTGACGGGCGGCGATTTCAGCGTGGAAGCCGATGGGCGCTCGCGGTTCCGCCTGGACAATTTTGACGACGGCAGCAACGTCAGCGTGGAAATGGGCCGCGTGAATGTGCTCCGGAAAGAAGAAACCAAGCCGCTGACGAAGGGCCAGGCGTATTTCGTGAACGCCAATGAAGGCGGCAACGGCGTGGTGGGGCGCGCGCCGGACAACGACGACTTCGACAAGTGGGTTTCCGGGCGCATCGACAGCGTGGTGACGGCGACGACTTATGCGAATCAATACGTGAATTCGCCGAACTACACCTCGGGATTCGCGGACCTTTATAACAACGGAAACTGGTACAACCTGCCCGGATACGGATATGGCTGGCAGCCGTTTGGAGTGGGAATCGGCTGGTGCCCCTTCAGTTACGGCAACTGGTTCTTCGACTCCTCGATTGGCTGGAATTTTATCGGGTCGGCGCCGTGGGGCTGGTTGCCGTATCACTACGGCGGCTGGGTTTTCAGCCCGCTGTATGGATGGGTGTGGACGCCAACGGGATTCGGATACGGCGGGTATTATCCGTATCGGCCGGTGACGGGGGTCTGGGTGCACAACGGGGCCACGACTGGATTGGTGCCGCTGCATCCGACGGACGGGCACGGAAGGACGCCGGTGAACCTCGGGCGCGGGATTTACACGCTGAACGGAAACACCGTGGCCACGACGACGATGATTCCCGCGGCCGGACAGAAATGGTCTGTGGAGAAGAATCCGTCGCGCAGTACCTTGGAAGCCGCGAAGTTCGCCAGCATTCCTGCGCCGACGCGCGTTTCGCGCACGATTCTTTCCAGCAGCGCCGGCAGCCGTCCGGTGACGGTGAGCCGGGATTCTTCGATTGTGTACGATGGGAACCAGCATCGCTTCGTGAACGGAAAGCCGCCGGCAACAGGGAACAACCGGGAGGACGCGGCGAAAAATGCCAGCGTTACTGGTGCGGCGGGGCGCACAGCTGCAGTCGGTCAACCTCCGGCCCGTGCGACGACGAATGTGCCTGCGCCGGCGCGCGGCAGCACGCCGCCACGGCCGAACATTGCGCCACCACGTCCGGCGGCGGGCTCGGTGGGTACGTCGCATTCCTCCGGTGCGGGGGCCAGTTGGGGCGGCAGCCGCGGCTCGAGTGGCTCGTCTTCAGGCGCTTCCCCGCGTAGTTCGGGCTCCAGTGGAGGGTCGGCCGGCAGCGGATCGCATGCGTCGGGTGGTGGAAGCAGCCACCACTAATTCGCGAAAGCGGAAAATCTGAATTCAGAAGGCTCGCAAGTTGCATTGCGGGCCTTTTATTTTTGGCGAATGAGTGGGTCAGTGGAAGACTAATCCCGCATAGCCCACGACAGCGCTGTAATCGCCATTGACATCGCCCGAAGTGGAATGGCGAATAAGCTGCGCGGTTTCCACGCCCATGTCGCGCAAAGCGGTGAGCATGACGATGGCGGGGCCGAGCCCGCACATGGAGATGTGATGTTCGCGGCAGGCGCGCAACAGGCCTTCGGCGTTGAGATGGAGCAGTTGGTCGATGGCTTTCTGATCCTTGGCGCGGGTGGTGGCTTCGTCCTCGTAATGATTCAGGTCGGAAGAAGTAACGATCAGGATTTCTTCAGCGAGTTGGCTGAGGACGCGGGCGATTCCCTGGCCGGTTTCCGCCAGATCGGCAAAGTGGAGGCTGCCGATCGCGATGGGCACGAAACTAAGGCCGGGATCGAGCACCTGAAGGAAAGGCAATTCCACCTCCAGCGAATGCTCCCGTTTATGCGCGACCGCGTCCTCCTGAAGCGCAGGGCATTCCTTGCGTAGTTGGAGAGCGAGGTGCGTGTCGATCGGGACGTCACCGAGCGGAGTGCGAAACGCGCCTTCGGAGAGGATGGCCTGCTCGGTGCCCTCTGGATAGTGGCGAACGCCCAGCAGCAGGATTTTTTTCGGCAGCGCCAGGCGCGCAAAGACGGCACCCGCAACCGAGCCGGAGTAGACCAGGCCGGCATGAGGCACGAGACAGGCGCGCGCTTTCAACTTGGTTGGGGCGCGTTCGTGCTGCAGGCATTTTTCGATCAGAGTGGTGAGCGCTTCCGGTTTGGCGGGATAGAAATGACCGGCAACGGCGGGAAGGCGCAGCATACTGCACCCCGAGAACTACAGAGCTTTCGACGGTTTCCCTTTGAGCTTTACGGCTTCCTTGCTTTGCGGATCGTAGTAAACGGTAATCTTGTCGCCGTACTGATAGCCGCCCTTTTCGATAATTTTCTGCATCTGGGCGGAGACGTTCTGGTTGAGCGCGAAAGTCTGAATCCCCAGGTCGTTGCCCTTGGCACGCACGGTGATTTGCGCCGCGTTCGCGTGCATCACGTAGCCTTCGAATTTGCCGAGGCCGGTATTCTTCGGCTTGGGAGTGATAACCTTGGTGACGATGGGAGCAACTTCGCCCACGATGATGGGCGTGAGAATGGGATCCTGCGCGGCGGCACGGGGTGAGGCTACGGTGCCGAGTGCCAGCAGGGCCAGTCCGCCGAATCCCGCGAGTGTGAAGCGCTTGTTCATTCAATATCGTCCGTGGCGATGCGCAGCGACTTCAAAAACCGCACGTCCTGGGGAGTCATGGTAAGGCGCGCGGCCGGGCGCTTGTCGCCCTCCTGGTCGACGGAGTCCTGGTCCACCTGGATCCGCAGAGACTCGAGGAAGCGGCGATCCTGGGTGGACATGCGCGGCGACTCGCTGCCGTCGCGCTTAGCGAGGCCAATGGTAGCGTCGAGCTTCAAGACGATGTCGTAACCGTGCGCGCGCACCCCAGCAATGGCGCCGGTGATTCGATCGGATTCCGACACCGTATCGTTGATGGCGTGCCCCAGCTCTCTCAGAAGGTTCTTAAGATGATCGTCGAGTTGCAAGGTGCGCTCCCCGTGACTGCTAAGGTGATTCTAGGCCTACGCCCATTTCGATACAAGCTGCCCTTTGGGCGTTGTCTTCAATAGATTCATAGGTAGGCCTGTCCGAAAGGACGGGCGTCCGGCGAGCCTTTTTTGGGGCTTTCTAAGCTAAGATGGCTTTATGTCCACGACGCCGGGCTCCCTTCCCCGCATGCCGGAATTGCGCGGATTCCGCCGCTTGTTGCGGACGATAAAACAGATCTTTTATGAAGTCATGGGGGCAATGTTCGCGGTGCTGGCGTTTGCGTGGTTCAATCTGGCGTTTCGCGCATGGACGCGCGACGTGGCCCACTGGTTGCTCGCCGCGTCAATATGCGTGGCGCTGCTGTTCGTATTTTTCGCGTTCAGTTCGTTCCGGCGCGCTCGGCAATTGTGAAATTAAACGGTAAGAAGATTCCTCGCTCGGAAACGGGGCCTATATGCCTGACGGGAAATCCAGATCAGACGCTCCAGGTGAGCGCAAGGCGCGGTTCACCACCTTGTCGGGCCTGCCCGTGGAGCGGCTGTATACGGCGGAGTCTCTTGGAGACTGGCAGGCGGAATCCGAGTTGGGGTATCCCGGCGAATTTCCGTATACGCGCGGCATTTATCCCACCATGTATCGCGGGCGATTCTGGACCATGCGGCAGTACGCGGGATTTGGGTCCGCGGTCGAATCGAACCAGCGCTACCGGTATCTGTTGAGCAAAGGCCAGATGGGGCTTTCGGTGGCGTTCGATTTGCCCACGCAGATCGGCATGGATTCCGATCATCCACTGGCGCTTGGCGAAGTGGGCAAAGTCGGCGTGGCCATCGATTCGCTGGAAGACATGGAAACGCTGTTCGACCAGATTCCGCTTGAACACGTGTCCACGTCGATGACCATCAATGCTACGGCGTCGATTCTGCTGTGCCTGTACGTGGCGGTGGCAAAAAAACAGGGCGCGGATCTGAAGAAACTTTCCGGGACCATTCAGAACGACATTTTGAAGGAGTACATCGCGCGGGGAACGTACATCTATCCGGTGAAGCACGCGATGCGCATCGTGACGGACATTTTCGCGTGGTGCCGCGGCGCGCTGCCGAGGTGGAACACCATTTCGATTTCCGGGTATCACATACGCGAGGCCGGTTCGACTGCGGTGCAGGAAGTGGCGTTCACCCTGGCGGACGGGATTGCGTACGTGCAGGCGGCGCTGGATGCGGGACTGGGGATCGATGAGTTTGCGCCGCAACTGTCCTTCTTTTTCAATGCGCACAACGATCTGCTGGAGGAAATCGCGAAGTTCCGCGCGGCGCGGCGGCTGTGGGCGAAGATCATGCGGGAACGGTTTGACGCGAAGGACCCGCGTTCGCTGCTGCTGCGTTTCCACGCGCAGACGGCGGGCTCGTCGCTAACCGCGCAGCAGCCGGAAAACAATATTGTGCGGGTGGCGATCCAGGCGCTCGGCGCAGTGCTGGGCGGGTGCCAGTCGCTGCACACGAACTCGATGGACGAGGCGCTGGCGCTGCCGACCGAGGAATCGGCGCTGATCGCCTTGCGCACGCAGCAAGTCATCGCGTATGAGACGGGAGCGACAAATACGATTGATCCCTTCGCCGGCTCGTATGCCATTGAGTCGCTGACCAATCAAATCGAGGCCCAGGCGGAACAGTATGTGGCGAAGATTGATGCCATGGGCGGGATGATCAAGTCCATCGAATCGGGATTTGTGCAGGCGGAGATCCAGCGGGCGGCGTACGATTTCCAACGCGCCGTGGAAAAGAAAGAACAGATTGTGGTGGGCGTGAACGATTTCGTGGCGCAGGAACGGCGTCAGATTCCCACGCTGCGAATCGATGCGGAGATCGAGCGCGCGCAGTTGGCGCGTTTACGGGGGCTGCGGTCAAAACGCGATGGCGGCAAAGTAAAGACCGCTCTGGCGGAACTGGAGCGGCGGGCCAAAACCAGCGAGAACCTGCTGCCCGCGATCCTGGAATCCGTAGAGGCTTACGCTACAGTCGGAGAAATTTCCGACGCGATGCGGCGCGTGTATGGCGAATATGTCGAATCGGTCGTGATCTGATCACCACTGCTCTCTTGCGAAGGGAAGAGAGATTTCTCCCTCCGCGGACTCCGTTCGAAATGACGCAGGGCGTGGATACAGACGAACCGGACGAAAGCACAGCTGTCAGGCTGGCGCGTCTGTAGTATTCTGGCCGCGAGAACCTTCCATGAAGCTGATTCTTGCTTCTGCCTCGCCACGGCGTGCACAAATTCTGCACGACGCGGGAATCTCGTTCACGGTAATTTCCTCGGCGGTGGACGAGACGCCGTACGCCAATGAGACTCCGCAAGAAATGGTGCAGCGGCTGGCGGATGCGAAAGCCGATCTGGTGGCGGCGCGGGCCGTGGGCAGTTCGATCATCATCGCCGCGGATACGGTGGTGATGATTGATCAGCAGGTTTTGGGCAAGCCGCGATCGACGGAAGAGGCGCGGCGCATGCTGGAGATGCTGTCGAGCCGCACGCATTCCGTGATCACCGGCGTTTCGATCGTGCGCTTGCCGGAAATGGAGCGGCGGCAGTTTGTGGAGACCACGCTGGTGCATTTTGCGCGGCTGACCCCGGAAGACCTGTCGCGCTACCTCGCGACCGGCGAGCCGTTCGACAAGGCCGGAGCTTACGCGATTCAGGGGCACGCCGGACGGTATATTCCGCGCATCGAGGGCTGCTATTTCAATGTGGTGGGGCTGCCGGTGGCTCGGCTGGTGGCGGCGCTGCGCGAGTTGGGGTGGTCGGAAGATTCGGAAGCTCAGTAAGGCCCGTTCGGGCGTGATTCCTCTGGCCAAAGTGGTATCATTTTCCGGCCATGCCAAAAATTGCAACGCGTGTTTCACAATTGACCGGCGAAGGCGCGCTTGCCGTCTTCACTCGCGCTAAGGAGCTCGAAAAAGCAGGGCGCTCCATCATTCACCTGGAATTGGGCGAACCGGATTTTCATCCGGCGGCGCCGGTGGTGGATGCGCTGCGCGCGGCGGTGGCGAATGGACGCGACCGCTACGTGGCAACGCGGGGTATTCCGCCACTGCGCAACGCGATTGCGGAATATCTGAAGCGCACGCGCAAGCTGGACATTGCGGCCGAACAGGTGCTGGTGGCCCCGGGGTGCAAGATGGCCCTTTCGCTGGCGATGATGGCGCTCATCGAGCCGGGCGACGAAGTGCTGTACCCCGATCCGAGTTTCCCGATTTATCCCTCGTTTGCGCGCGGACTGCAAGCCAAGGCCGTCCCGTACGCGTTGCGGGAGAGGAATCAGTTTCAGCCGAACCTGGCGGAGATGGCATCGAAGATTACGCCGAAAACGGGGGTGCTGATTTTTAACTCGCCGAATAACCCGACGGGAACGGTCTTCAGCGACTCGACGATTGCTGGGATTGCGGAACTGGCGAAAAAGCACGACCTCTGGGTGATTGCCGACGAAATCTATGCGCGCATTTTGTTTGCCGGCGCCTACAAATCAATCTGGGCGCTGCCGGGAATGCCAGAGCGCACGGTACTCATCGATGGCTTCTCGAAATCGTTTGCGATGACCGGGTGGCGGCTGGGCTACGCGGTGGCGCACAAGCAGGTAATTGACGCGCTGGACATGCTGGTGCTGAACACGTTCACCTGCACGGCGGAATTTTCGCAATGGGCGGCGATTGAAGCGTTGAAAGACGAGACGAATGCCGTGCCCGCGATGGTGGCCGAGTACCGCAAGCGGCGCGACCTGTTTGTGGAGCGGTTGAACCAGATTCCGGGTTTCCGCTGCCAGTCGCCCGACGGCGCGTTCTATGCCTGGGTGAACATCGAGGACACCGGGAAATCCGCGGAGGAAGTGCAAAAGATTCTGCTGGAAGAAGTCGGCGTGGCGGGAATTGCGGGGGGAGCGTTTGGCGCGGAAGGCAAAAACTATCTGCGGTTCTCGCTGGTGAGCGCGACCAAGCACCTGGAAGAGGCCCTCGACCGAATACACAGGGCGACGATGCACTGGCGGGCGGCGGCGGCGCGCTGAAGAAATTCCAAGTTGCAAATTGCGGAGGGCAGCGGGGCATGAAGCATTTCTTTCGCTGGGGACTGGGCGTTTTGTTGGGTGTGGGGCTGGCACAAGGCGCGGCGGGACAGGCGCGGCCGCTGACCAGCGGCAACCTGAACAAGACCTATGAGCGGCTGCTGAAGCAGATCGACGCGATTCCCATGTACGACAATCACGCGCACCCGGGCTTCGCCGACGATAGCGACGTGGACGCGATGGCGTCGCCGCCGGACGAGAGCGCGACGCTGCGATTGCGCGACGACAATCCGGAATTTGTGGCCGGGGCCAAGGCGCTGTTCGGTTATCCCTACGAGGATTTCCAGGCGGAGCACGCCAAGTGGCTCGCCGAAAAAAAGAAGGCGGCGGAAGCGGCGGGAGGCGTCACGTATTTCGATCAACTGCTCGACAAACTGAATGTGGACATCTGCCTGGCGAACCGCGCCATGATGGCGCCGTATCTCGATCCCAAGCGCTACCACTGGGTATTTTTCGGAGACGCGTTTTTTTATCCCTTCGACAATAGCGCGCTGACAGCGAGCACGCCGGACATGGGCGTGTACATTCCGCTGCAGGAAAAAATGCTGGGACGGTGGAAGAAGCAGGAGGGCGTGGAAGGATTGCCGGCCGATCTGGCGGGCTATGAAGAGTTCGTGCGCCGCACGATGTCCGACAATCAGCAGAAGCATGGCGGCGTGGCGATTAAATTCGAGGCGGCCTATTTCCGCTCGCTGTCGTTTGGGGATCCACCGCGCGCGCATGCGGCGGCTGTTTACGAAAAATATCGCGGCGGCGGGGTGCCGACGGCCGGCGAGTACACGCAATTCCAGGATTACATTTTCCGAGTGATAGTCGATCAGTCGGAGAAGCTGCACCTGCCGATGCATTTCCACTCAGCGGTGGGAATCGGGAATTACTTCAGCCTGAAGAACGGCAACGTGGTGAACCTGGAGAACGTGGTGCGCGACCCGCGCTACAGAAATGTGACCTTCGTCCTGCTTCATGGCGGCTGGCCGTACGAGCGCGAAGCGGCGCTGATGACCGCGGTGAAGAATGTATATCTCGACACATCGTTTCAGTCGGAAATGCTGTATCCCTCGCAATTCAAGGATGTGCTGAAGCAGTTGCTGACGCTGTATCCGGACAAGATGATGTACGGCTCAGATTCGTTCCCGTTCAACGACGCGCTGGGCGCGGAAGAGAGCATGTGGCTGGCGGCGCGCACGACGCGCACGGGATTGGCCGCAGCGCTCGCCGAACTGGTGGAGGAAGGGGCGATCAGCGAGGGCAAAGCTCTGGAACTGGCGCGAAATTATCTGCACGACAACGCCGCCCGGCTCTATGGAGACAAGAAATGACCACGAAAACCGAACCGAAATATATTGCTTGGAGTCAGGTGGAGCGAGAAAAGCTGAATGATCTGATCGACCGCGAGATGGTGGTCGGGGAGAGGCTCATGCTGGCGCGCGTGTTTCTGAAAAAGGGGGCGCACGTACCGGAGCATCATCACCACAACGAGCAGGTTACCTACATCTTGGAAGGCGCGCTGAAATTCGCGATCGATGGGAAAGAAATTGTTGTGCGCGCTGGCGAAGTGCTGTGCATCCCTTCGAACATGCGGCACGAAGCCTGGGCGCTCGAAGACACGCTGGACCTGGACGTGTTCACGCCGCCGCGCGAGGACTGGCTCAACAAGGGAGATGACTATTTGCGGTTAGGCATTCCGCGAAAATAAGTCCATCCGTTGCCGCCGCGCAGGAGTCTTGCTCGCCCGCGCAGGAAGATCAGTAGACGCCGTGGTTGCTGCCGCTCACTTCGACTTTGCCATTTTTCACGGATAGAGAATAGCGGTCAGCCTCGCCTTGCCATTTCTTCACGTCGAAAGATTTGCCGGCAGCGACACGCCGGACGCCAATGCCCGAAAATGTCAGCGGCTGGCGGTAGGCGCACTGCTCGGGCTTGTGCGCGGCGTCCAGGAAATAAATGTGGCCTTCGCCGACGGCTTGTGCGGAACCATCGGATTCCACGAGCAGCGCGGCGTTTTCGTCGACGGCGATGGCGCGTATTTGTTTTGCCCAGTCGTCTTGAAGGAAGCGCGCCATGAAGACAAGCAAGCGGCCCATGCGGTCCCGTTTGGCAAAATGCGTATCGGTGATGGTGTCCACGAAGAGCGGGATCTTCAGGAAGTCTCGGGCAAGGGTAACTTTGTTGCCGTAGGGATTGGCGAGCGCCTCGGGCGAGTGGATGGTGTCGATCATGGAATCGAACGAAAATTCGCCCAGGACCGCGAGGCCAGCACTCAGGCCGCCGATGGGTTTTCCCGCCGCGATGTGGCGGTTCAGCGCGTCCTGCACGGGCGTGTCTTGCCAGAAGCGGACATAGTCAGACTGGTCGCCGCCCGCGAGATAAATGGTCTCCGCCTGATCGATGATCTGAATGATTTTGGGATCGCTGGAGTCTTCGCGATCGGAAAAGGAGATGGCGGCCACGGAGTTGAGCGGGCAGATCACCTTGATTTCGTCATTTACTTTTTTCAGGTAAGCGTCATCGTCGCGCGCGCTCAGCACCAGGAAGTCGCCGCCATTCGTGAGCTGGCAAAGCCAGAGGAAGGCAGGGTCCTGCCGGGCGCCGCCGCCCATGAGGGCGTAGCCGGATTTCGGCTGAGCGGTGGAGTCCGCGGCGTTGCCGGTACGCAGATATTTCCATTTCGATTGCGTCGCGTTTGAGGCCAAGGCGCACAAGAGAAGCGCAACGACCGCGGCGCGAGAGGGACGATGGCAAATTGTGGAAGAGGACATGGCACGAGTATAAGCGGAGCGGCGTTGCCGCGAAATAATTAGCAATTTGCCACGTAATTGGAGCAAAAGCGCCGCGCAATCGGAATCGAGTTGTTCGTTGACTTCGTAAAGCTCTTCGCCCATACTCCCGACAATGAGTGGAGAAGTGGGGGCGTTTCCATGAACGGGGTCAGTCATCTCGGCTTCTTTGGTTCACACCGGACGATCAACGTTCAAGTTGCCCTCGGCTCTCTGGAATCGGGCCTGTAAAGTTTCTTCACAACGATTCTAGTCCCGCAAACTATCTACGAATTGTTAATTCTAACGAGCAGTAAACCTTGTGTATGTATGGGGGAGACGCAATGGACTGTTTGAGCGTGAAAAAGCTGTTGGCACTGTTGTTGGTGTGTTGTCTGCCGAATTTATGCGCCGCGCAATCCAATCGCGGGCGCGTTGCCGGAGAGGTGACGGACTCCACGGGGGCAGCGATTCCGGGAGCGAAAGTGACAATCGAGAATTTAGGAACGCATGTGCAGAGAATCCTGACCACCAACGATTCCGGAAACTATGCGTACACCGACGTGGAACCGGGGTTTTATTCGGTGCGGGCGGAAGCCAAGAACTTCAAGACCGTGCTTCGCGAGAAAGTGCAAGTGGAAGTAGCCAAGGACATAAAGATCGACTTTCAGCTGAGCCCGGGAGCCATCAGCGAAGTGGTGGAGGTCAAAGAGCAAGCGCCGCTGACGGACACCTCGGACGCCGTGTTGAGCGGAGTGCTCTCGAATGAGGCGATCAATCAATTGCCGATGCAGGGCCGTGATTTTCAGAATTTGTTGCCGCTACACCCGGGAGTGCAGCGCGAGCCCGGTGGCGGGTTCCATACCCTCACGTCGAATGGAATGCGGCCGGATGACAACAACTTCATCATTGATGGGGCGACGGACAACGACGCGTACTACGGCGAGACGGTGGTAAACGATGCGGGAATCAGCGGGACCCCGGCGAGTCACTTGCCGCTGGACGCGATCCAGGAATTCAGCACGCAAGAACAGCCGGGTGCGGATTTTGGAGCGAAGCCCGGGGTGGTGGTCAACATGGGCCTAAAGTCCGGAACGGACACCCTTCATGGAAGCGCTTACTATTTCTTCCGCAATAGTGGCCTGGATGCGCGCAACTATTTCAATCCCTCTCCAGAGCCGCGGTCGGCGTTAATCCTGAACCAGTTTGGAGGATCGTTGGGCGGTGCGTTCATCAAGAAAAAGTGGTTCTACTTTGTGAACTACGAAGGTGTTCGCGACAGAGTGGGCAATCCCTATCTGGCAGACAGCCCGGTGACGGATTCGCTGGTAGGACGGGTTGATCCCGCGGACCTCGATTACCCGCTGGAGGAATACAGCATCGTCGATGCCATGAACGCAACTGGCTGCACAGGCTCGGCACTTCCTTCCAATTGCAGCCAACTCAGCCAGAATTTGCTGAAATATCTGCTGCCGAACCCGGGCTTGACCGCGAGCACCAGTGACCCAGCCGCGATCAATTTCGATTTTAACAACACCAACCGCGAAGATAATCTGGTCTTCAAGTCGGACTTCGTTTTAAACGATCATCACACCATCTCTGGCCGGTACATCTATTCGAACAGCAACCAGGTGGAAGAGGACGCGGTTCCCATCAATTCCATATGGCTTTCCAAGACGAAACCAATTACGCAGGTTTTCGGCTTGGACTGGGTGTGGACACCGAACCCACGTTGGGTGAACGAAGCGCGAGTCAGCTTCAATTCGTTTAATGAAACCATCACTTCGGTGGATGGCAGCGTGAATCCGACGGAGTACGGGCTGAACACCGGCATTACCGATCCCAAGTTGTTTGGCTTCCCGCGTATCAATCCTGACCGCAACACCATGAACTACATGGGCGGAAATTCCAGTTGGCCATTGGCGACCACGCCCAGCAAAACCACAGTTCTGTCTGATACCGTGACCTACAATTTCGGCAAACACAGCCTGCGGTTCGGCGGACTGTTTTCGCACGGCAATGTCGACTACTACCGCGCCAATTACGGCCGGGGCCGCATCGACTTCGATTCGCTCACGGATTTCCTGGAAGGCAATGTGTATGGCTGGCGTCTTCTTTATGGCGATCCCTCCCGAAACCTCAGCATGAATTCATTCGGCCTGTTCGCCCAAGACGATTACCGGGTATCGAAGAAGTTGACGTTGAATCTGGGCTTGCGGTATGACGTGACTTATCCGATCAAAGATTCCCAGAACCGCCTGGGAAGTTTCGACCCGGCAAAGGGGTTGGTACAGGTCGGAATGGGAATCGGCCAACTATACCCGACGAACTACAACAATGTTTCCCCGCGGCTGGGAGTGGCGTACGACGTATTTGGCAACGGCAAAACCGTTGTGCGCGCGGGGTTCGGAATGATTTTCATCCAACCATCCATCCGGACATTCGTAAATAGTTCAGGGCTCAATCTCGTACCGACAGGCCTGCAAACACAATTGGACTACACGGACGGAACGGTAGTGGTTCAGGCACCGACGGGTAACATCACTTCCTACGTCCAGACAAATGGTGATCCCAGCCAGATTACCTGGAACACAACGGGACCGATCTTTCCCTCCAATGATTCGCAACCGCCGATCTGCAGCATCGACTCTCCGTGCACGGTTCCTGCCGTGGAGAAGAACCTGAAGACTCCCTATGTGCTGAATTGGAACCTGAATGTGCAGCAGCAGATAACCGCTTCTAGCGTGTTGCAAGTAGCGTATGTTGCGAATCACGGCGTAAAACTGTATAGCACGATCGATGCCAACCAGATCAACACCAGCATCGATGGATACGATTCGCAATACGGCCGGCCGTTTGTAGCGAACTGCGCGACAGATTTGGGCGGACAGGGATCCGGGGGACCGTGTTACCCGTATCTGGATTTCGTCAACACCATCGGAAATAAATCGCTTTCGAGTTATCAGGCCCTTCAGATAACTTTTACTAAACGTTACTCTCATGGCCTATATCTGCTGGCGGGATATACGTACGGTCACGCGATCGATACGACGAGCGGCACGACAAATCTAGCGGATGTGCCACAAAACAGCCTGGACTATGCGGCGGAGAAAGCTGCGGGTGATTACGACATCCGGCATAGGTTCACTCTCTCCGCGGTGTATGACATACCGTCCTTCAAGAGCAAATGGCAGATGCTTGAGGGTTGGCAGGTTAGTGGCATCTACTCCTATCAGACCGGCGAGCCGCTGAATTTGTATGACAGCTACTACGATCTGACGGGGACACTGGAAGGCTATTACAACAACGGGTGGGATCGCTGGAACATCAAGGGCAATCCGAAGAACCTAACCTGGTCGCAGACGTCGCCGATCCCGTTTCTGTCCAACACCGACCCGGTCTGCCTCTCCGCGGCGACAACGCCGGCCCTGCTTGATTCGCTCGATTACGTCGGCGGCTGCTGGGCCAAAAACGGGGCAATTCTGTATCCGAACGCGTTCGATACCTTCGGCAATATGGGGCGGAATATTCTGAGAGGCCCGGGATTCAACAACTTCGACTTTTCGGTCGCCAAGCTCTGGAAGCTGAAGGAGAGTTTGCAGTTACAGTTCCGGGCGGAATTCTTTAACCTGTTCAACCATCCGAATTTCGCGAACGGATCGATTGGAACTGATCTTTCCGGAAGCGATTTGGGACTGGCAAAGGCCACGCCGGATGTGCAGGCGTCGAATCCGGTAGTGGGCTCGGGTGGTTCGCGACACCTGCAACTTGGACTGAAGTTTATCTGGTAGATCTGGATCAAACAAAAAGAACGGGCGAGCGGACCAGCGGCTCGCCCGTTTTTCTTTTCGCCAGTGGTTTCGCGAATCGCGCTACCAGATCTTGCAGGCGTTCTCGCGGACCATGGCATCGCCCTTCTTGCAGCCGAAGGCCTTGGCGAAGGCTTCCAGGTTGGACAGTGGGCCGTTGCCACGGAATTGCGGCAGCGGGTGCGGATCGGTGTTAGTCTGCAGGCGCGCGGCTTCGGCGCGCTGATTGGTGCCCCACACTTGCGCCCAGCCCAGGAAGAAGCGCTGCTCGGGCGTGAAGCCGTCGATGTCCGGCGGACGTTTGCCGGCGATGGATTTTTCGTAGGCGGCGTAGGCGATGGCGAGTCCACCGAGATCACCGATGCTTTCGCCGAGAACGAGCTTGCCATTCTGGTGCAGGCCGGGCTCCACTTCATAGCCGTTGAACTGATTCACCACGCAATCGCCGCGGTCCGTGAAATTCTTGCGGTCTTCGGGCGTCCACCATTCGTGAAGGTTGCCCTTGCCGTCGAACTTCGAGCCCTGATCGTCGAAGCCGTGGCTGATTTCGTGCCCGATCACCGCGCCGATACCGCCGTAGTTCACGGCATCGTCGGCATTGGGGTTGTAGAACGGCGGCTGAAGAATGCCGGCCGGGAAAACAATCTCATTCATGCTGGAGTTGTAGTAGGCGTTGACGGTGGGCGGCGTCATGCCCCACTCGGTGCGGTCGACGGGCTTGCCGATTTTGGCAAGCTGGCGGGCGTGCTCGAATTCAAAGCTGCGGCGGATGTTGGCGTCATAAGAGGTTCGATCGATGGTCAGCTTCGAATAATCGCGCCACTTGTCGGTGTAACCGATCTTCACGTTGAAAGCTTCGAGCTTGGCCAGCGCTTCTTTTTTCGTTTCCGGGGACATCCAGGAAAGGCTGGGAATATCGTCGCGCAACGCGGCGATGAGATGGTTGACCATTTCCTTGGCGCGGGCCTTGGCCGCGGGCGGGAAATATTTGTCGACATAAACCTTGCCGAGCGCTTCGCCGAGGTTTCTATCCGTTGACTGCACGCAACGCTTCCAGCGCGGCAGGATTTCCTTGGTGCCCGAGAGCTTGCGCTCGTAGAAATCGAAATTTTCTTTCACGAAACTTTCCGGCAGGCCGGGCGCGCTGGCGTGAAGCAAATGCCAGCGGAGATAGACCTTCCAGTCGGCTAGAGCAACGCTGTCCAGTTCCTGATTCATGGCCTTGAAGAAATCGGGCTGGCGAATGTTGATCTGCTCGACCGGCGGGGCGCCGAGGGCGTGCAGGTAATTCTCCCAGGACCAGTCTGGCGTGAGGGTTTTGATTTCGGAGAGCGGCAGGAGATTGTAATTCTTTTCCGGGTCGCGCAACTCCACGCGAGTGCGGGAAGCTTTGGCCAGCGCGGTCTCAATGGCCATGACCGTGTTGGCTTCTGCCGCGGCTTTGTCGGCCGGGTCACCGGCTAGCGCGAACATTTTTGCCACGTGCTGGAGGTAGGCAGTGCGCAACTGCTTGGATTTGTCGTCGTCGCGGAAATAGTAATCGCGATCGGGCATGCCCAGGCCGCCTTGATTGGCGAAGGCGATGACGCGGGTGCTGTCTTTAATGTCCTGTGCGGCGCCGAAACGGAATACCACGGCGGCGCCTTCGCGTTGCAGGCGCGCGATTTCGGCGTCCAGGGACTTGCGATCGTTGATCGCGTCGATGGCAGCGAAGTCGGAAGCGAGGGGCTTGAGTGCGGCGGCTTCAATGGCGGACGTGTCCATGCAACTGGCGTAGAAATCGCCGATCTTCTGCTCGTTGGAACCCGGGGTGGCCTTGGCAGTCGCGGCGGCGTCGAGGATGGTGTGCATGGCCGTGAGGTTATTGTCGCGGAGTTGGGTGAAAGTGCCCCAGGAAGGGTATTCGGGCGGGATGGGATTGGCTTTCATCCAGCCGCCCATGGCGAATTCGTAGAAGTTGTCGCAGGGCTTGCAGGTTTTATCGAGATTCGCGAGAGAAAATCCCCACGACACGTCGCCGGCGGCGTCGACGGTGAGATGAGCGGCGAACAACAGCACGAGAGCGGCGGCGAGGAAGCAGGAGCCGGACAAAATGCGAACGCTTTGCGATTTCATGATTCACCCCAGACGGTTTTCGGCACGAGGAAAGAGAACATGAGGATTGACAATTGGGGAGTGTAGCAGAAGGGGCACCCTCGCGCAGTAGCCGGGCTCACTCGCCAAGGGCGCAGTCGACCGCGTCGACGTGGAGCACGGTGGTGAGGACCTGCTTTCCGAGGCGTGCTGTTTACGGGGCATTTCGATCTGGCGCGGACGGCCTCAGAAGGCCGTGCCTACAAATGCAAGACTAGCGAGGCGGCAGATAGTCTTTCTGATATTTAGCGACATCCACCTTCTGCCAATCGCCGCGCTCGATGCCTTCGCGAATCTGCGTCGGCGTTTTGCCTTTCTTTGTTTGCTCATAGGAGTAGAAGGCTTCCTTCTGGCAGATGTCGCAGCCGGAGCCATGGCGGCTGACGAAGCAGTCGAGCAAGCTGCCGTGGCCGCTGCTGCGGTCACAATGGCAATAGCAGGGCTGCTGGTAGAGGACTTTCTTCACGCGTCCGGCGACCACGTAGGCATTGAAAATAAGTTTCTCCGAGTAGATGGAGGGCTCCATCGTGGGCGGCAACTCGCCCGAGGGGGGCTGCGCGTGAAAGGCGGGAACCGGTTCCGCAGAGGCGGGTTGAGCCGACTGGGACTGCGTGGCGGCGAATGGCGGGAGCGCGAGCAGTGCCACGCCGAGGAGAAGAATCGCCAGTCCGGTCAGGAGTTGTTTGCGGTAATGGAAGTTCATGGCGTCCTCATTTCTGGCCAGGGCTCCAATCATTTACTGTACGTGGCCGGCTGCGAAATTTCCACCGCTGTTGCGCTAGGGGATACGCAATTTCGCAATGCGCACGGGTTGCAGCTTGGTGTTGTCCAGGACGCGGTCGCCATTCAGATTGTCGATCTGGCTGTTGACGATGAAATAGAAGTCGTCGCCAGCGAGGGCGCCGGTGGTGGGCAACACGGTGAATTTCGAGCGGTACTCGACCACGGTGGTCTTAGTGACGTGCAGGCCGTCGCCGGAAAGCTGGAATACCGCGATACGCGGCGAGCCGATGCCGTTCTGAACGGCGATGAGTTTTTCGGCGTGCCAGTACAGGCCGTCGGCGCCGGCAAGGGTGCAGTGCGGTCCGGGATTCACCTCGGCGCTTTGCCCTGATTTCAGATCGACCCGGAGAACGCCCAGCTGATCGGCAACATACACAGCACTTTCGTCATCGCTCAGCGCGATACCGTTCGGCGCGAGTAGTGCGCGAGCGAGTTTGATTTCATGGAAGGCTTGCGCCTTGGCTTCGAAACGGTAGACATGATTGTCCGCGGTGTCGGTTACGAAAACGTCGCCGGCGCGCAGAACGACCAGATCGTTGAAACCGTGCTTGCGGCCATCTTCGGGAAGCGAAAAGCGGCCAAGCAGCTTGCCGCGGTTGTCGAAATGCAGCAATTCTGTCCGGCCATTGTCGAGCCAACTCGCGCTCCAGACCGAATCGTCGTAGGCATCGACGCGAATGCCGAGCACGGGCAGGAGTTTGTAGCGATCGGCGGAAACAAAATCGGCGAACTCGCCGAGGCGGGAAATCGCGACGATTTTCTTGAGGTGCAGGCTGCTGAGATAGAAGACGTCTTGCGCGGCATCGTAGGCCAGGCCCTCGGGAATCAGTCCTTTTTCGCTGGAGAGAAACGCCGGCTGCGCCGTGGAGATGGGCGGAAAATCGCGATGCACCTGTTCGGTGAGAGTCTGGAAGTCCTTGGATTGGCGCAGGCCCGCAAAAGCCGGATCGCCGGCGGGATCGAATCCTTCCTTGAGCGCCACACACTCTTTGAGAGTCGTCACGGCCTCGTGGGGTTCCTTCAGTTGCGCATACGTCGCCGCGAGGAAAAAAAGAACCGCGCCGCGGTCGGCCGTTTGTCCGAGGAATTTCTTTCCGGCCGCCAGTTGCGCCTGAAGCTCCTCGTCGTTGGCGATTTCTTGAGGTAAGGCGCGCGTCGAAAGCGCCGCGCAGAAAGGAATCAGGAAGAGCAGAAAACGAATGGAGTTCCGGGTCATACGGGCCGCCGAGAGGAAATCAGGCGTCAGAGCCAGACCTCAGTGTAGGCGCGGTCCAGGCGCGCAACAAGAGCGGATCGACAGTGCCGACGCGGCCGTCCGTGCCCTCCGCTTCCGGCTTCGTCCAGCGCCAGACGGCGGCCCCCGCTAATCCCGCCTCGCGGCAGATGGTCAGCGCGTTGGCGAGGGAATATTCGGGAGCGGCAGGATCCTGGGCGGGCAATTCGCCAACGCAGAGGGGCTTGTCGAAAGAAGGCAGAGCGGCGAGTTGCTGCGCCAGGGTGAGCTTGGTTTCCGTCTCGCAAGACGGGTAATAGTGCGCCTCGTAGAAATCCAAGCCGATCTCCGCCCAAGCCTTCAGCCAGCCGAGCCGGGCGGAGCCAACGGTGACGGGGGCATCGGCAAACTCGTGAACGGCGCGAACGATTTCGGCGGCATAAGCGCGAAATTGCGCGATGTGCAGCTTGGCCTCGGGCACGGGACGGAATTCACGGATGGCCCACTCCGGCTCATTGGCGATTTCCCAGGCGAAAATTGTTGGCTCGGCGCGAAATTCACGGAATAGCGGCACCAGAACGTGCTGCAGGAACGCCTCGCGGCCGGCGGCGAAATGCAGGACATGCTCGTGCGCATGAGGCGGCCGTTTTCCAGCGTGCTCCTGGAGCCAGAGATAATCGATCAGAGAAAAGCAGATCTGTATCTGAGTGTGCTCCGCGATCTGCAGAGCCGCCTCGACATCCTTGAGGAAATACGCGTCCGGGCGGCGCGGGATTCCGTTTTCGCAAAGAAAGCCACCACGGCCGTCGCCGAAGAGGAACCAGCGCACGATGGTGGCTCCGGTTTCACGGATGCGCGCGAATTCGCGCAACAGAGTCTCGCGATTGCCAGGGAGGCTGACGCCGCGATGCGCTCCGTTGACGCAGCCGAAATCTTCGCCGTAGTGCTGCCACGGATAATTCACGCCGAGAGAGAAAGAAGACGAAGAGTGCGCCGTGAGCATAAGCGGTCTCGACAGGACGCGGGCGTTTAGCGGACGGTGATCGGAACAACCGCTGCGGTGAAGCCGTCACTGCGGCGCTCCGCCAGATGCTTTTCTCGCAAATGTTTGTGCACGCGGCGGCCCCAGGCTTTGACAAACGAGTAGTTCAGCGCGCCACCAATGGCAGAACTCGCGAGGGGCACCAGGCGGCCCACCCACTTCTCCGCGCTTTCTTCCCCAATGCGCACGGCCAGCCGGCCGGCAATTTTTGGCGCCAGTTTTTCGAGCATCTGTTTTTCGGCCAGGTCCTTGCTGAAGTCGATGCCTGCGGCGGTACCAGCGGCGATCCACATTTGCAGGCGTTTTTCCGTGCCGTTCTCTTCGAATCCGTAGAGCAAAGAGAGCTTTTGAATCAGGCGAAGAGTGATGACGGTGAGAAATCCGGCGTCGGGCAAAACGGTGATCATACCGCCCAGGCCGAACCCGGCGCCCTGGGCCATGGCCAGGCGCTGCGAATCGTGAATCATGCGCTCGGCAATGGCGTCGAGTTTCTCGATGGGCACATCCTTCATCCGCCCGAAGTGAGGTACCCACAGGCCGTGCTTCCGGGCGAGCTGCTGGCGAAAGGCTTCCGGATCAATTTCGATGGAACGCAGCCCGCGAACCATTCCGAAGCGGAGGAACCGCCCGACTGCCCTGCCCGCCAGTGACTTTCGTAACCTCGCCATATGCACCAGCATCCTATGTCCGGTTAGAGCCGGTCAAGGGGCCGCGCGTTGCATGGGCATCCGCCGGGGATTGACTGCCAAGCGGCAGAGAAACCGCAGTTCTACTTGACGCCGGAAAAGTTTTAGGTACACTGCCCTTTCGCTATGGCCACGATTGCTTCATTGCCGAACGAAATCCTGTCGGACCTGGACTTCCCGCAGCGGGAAGCGGCCTTTTTCTACGGGCTGTTTTTGCGCGGGCACTCGCCGGACCAGCTACGGCGCGACATTGAGGTGCCCGCAGCGGTGCTGGCGAAATGGCACCGGGACGCGGAGCGCGAGCCTCATTTGCGGAACGTGTTTGCGCGGATGGTCGAGTACCGGCGGCACGTGTTGGCGATCTTCGACACGTTGATTGGCACGGAGCATAAACCAGGCCGCGTGCAATAAGGCTTTTCCTTCCAGCAACAAACAGAGTTCTAGGACTGCTTAGAAGAGGGGGGCGCTGCCGACCTGGTATGCTGGTTTGAGCCTCGCTCAGGAAAGCCCACAAGTGGGGCAACTTTGCCGGGGCGCCGCTCGTCTAATCTGCAACGACCAAGTGTTTTTGAATGAGCAGGATTCCGGGTTTGACGCCGTTCGGACGGGGGATTAGAATCGAACGGCGTAAGGGTGTCTGCGATGTCCATGACCATGAAGAAGATTTCCGCCTTTCTGATTGCGGTAGCGTTACTCTCGTTGCCAGTTTCTGCGCAACAGTCCCAACAATCCCAGACACCTCCCGCGGCTGCTCCAAATCCCACGGATGTTCCTCAAAACCAGAAGCTGACCAAAGAACAAAAGCAGCGGATGAAGAAAACCCTCAAGGAGCTGGACACGCCGTATAAGACCTGGCTGAACGAGGATGTCGTCTACATTATTGCCCCGGAGGAGCGTCAAGCGTTTTTGCAGTTGGAAACCAACGAAGAACGCGAGCAGTTCATTGAGGCGTTCTGGCTACGCCGCAGCAGCAATCCCGATTTGCCCGAGAACGATTTCAAGGAAGAGCATTATCGCCGCATCGCGTATGCGAACGAGCATTTCGCTTCGGGCATTCCGGGTTGGAAGACCGACCGCGGGCGCATCTACATCATTTGGGGCAAGCCCGACGAAATTGAATCGCACCCAACCGGTGGGACCTACGACCGCCCGATCGAAGAAGGCGGCGGCTCCACAACCACCTACGCGTGGGAACGCTGGCGCTATCGCTACCTCGAGGGCATTCAGGAAAACGTGGAACTGGAATTCGTGGACCCCAGCGGCTCCGGCGAATATCACCTGACCATGGATCCCGGCGAAAAAGACGCGTTGCTACACGTACCCGGCGCGGGATTGAGTTTGATGGAATCGATGGGCATGGCGTCGAAAGCGGATCGCTTCACGCGCTCCGACGGCATGACCCTACCGACGACCCTCGGCGGCACACCCGCCAGCCTGAACGAATTCAACCGGCTGGAACTGTATGCGAAGGTGAACCGCCCGCCAGACGTGAAGTATAAGGACCTGGAAGCGATTGTGACCTCGCGCATGGTGCGCGATCAGCTGAAATTCAACTACCAGACGGACTTCCTGAAAGTGACCAGCGATACGGTGCTGGTGCCCGTCACCGTGCAGATTCCGAACAACCAGCTTTCGTTCAAGGCCAAAGATGGAGTGCACTCGGCGGAAGTGAACATCTTCGGGCGCGTCAGTTCGCTGACCGGCAAGGTGGTGCAGACGTTCGAGGATTCGGTGGCCAAGGATTTCCCGGATTCACTGTTCCAGGCGTCGGTGAAGCAGGTGTCGATTTACCAGAAGTCTCTGCCGTTGCGTCCGGGCTTGTACCGCTTGGACCTGGTGGTGAAGGATGTGAGCAGCGGAAACGTGGGCGCCGTGAATACCCGTCTGGCGGTGCCGCGGTACAACGACGAAAAGCTGGAAGCGAGTTCACTGATTCTGGCGGACCAGATCGAGCACGTGCCTGCGAAGCAGGTGGGGACCGGACAATTCGTGCTGGGTTCATCGAAAGTCCGCCCGCGATTGGACGGCGACTTTACCACCAGCGACAAACTCGGAATCTACATGCAGGTCTACAACCTGAAGCCCGACGAGAAAACGCACAAATCCGACGCCTCGTTTGTGTTCACCGTCAAGAAGGGCGACGCGCAAGTGATGCAGTTCAAAGAGACCTCAGAGCAGATGAAGCAGACCGGGGACCAGGTGACCATTGAGAGGCTTTTACCTCTGGCGACCCTGCAGCCCGGGAAGTATACTCTGGAGGTCAGCGCCACCGATAAGCTGGCGCAGGCCACGATTTCCAAGACCGCAGATTTTACGATCAAGAGTCCGGTGGAGCAGAAGGCCGCCGCAAACGTCGCGCCGGGGAGGTAGTGGAGTGAGGCACGGTCCGCTCCTGTGCTTCGGAGTGTTCCTAGCATCCACTCTGGGTGTGTGCATTACCGCGCCGCCGGCTGAATCGCAAACCCGCGCTAAACCTTCTTCCGGATGGTCGGGTGAAATTTCCGGCGTGGTGAAGGACTCGGGCGGAGTTCCGCAACTCGGGGCCACCGTCGAGTTGCTCGCCGAAACTCCCGGCATAATAAGCGCACAGCAACTGCTAACCAACACGCAAGGCATCTTCCGCGCGGAGAATCTGCAGCCGGGGCTGTACACGGTGCGGGTTAGCCTAGCGGGATTCCTCCCGGCTTTCGAAAAACACATTCAGATCACTTCCAATCTGACGACGGTGGTACGGATTGAGTTGGAATCGCTGTACGCCTCGATCGAGCAGTTGCGCCGCGCTCCGGCGAATGCGCCGGTTGAAGCGGACGATTGGAAATGGGTGCTGCGTTCGACCTCCGGCATGCGGCCGGTATTGCAATGGCACGAAGAGCAGACCGACGACGCGACTGCCGTGATTGCGGACACCGGGAGCCCGCGGCAACTGGGCCGTGTGGAGATTACTGGCGGAGCGCGCCGGCCGGGCTCCGCTTCGAACATCGATTCTTCTCCGGGAACGGCTTTCGCCTACGACGAGCGAATCGATCGCAATAACCACATCGTTTTTGCCGGACAGGTCAGCTACGACGAAGATTCTCCCGCGGGCGGACTGGCCGTGATGTGGCTGCCGACAGGTTCCTTGCAGAATGGTCCGCGGAGCACGATGGTGCTGCGCGAAGCGAAGATCGGTCCTGATGGACCGGTGTTCCGCGGCGCACGCCTGGAGCAGAGCGGCTCCATCAATTTCGGAGATGACAGCGTGCTGCGGGTTGGCGGCGAATTTGTATTCGTAGGCGCGGGTTCTTCGGCCTCGGCCCTGCGGCCACGGCTGAACTGGGAAACCCGCGTGGCACCGAACTGGTATATGGATGTGCTGTATGTGTCGCTGCCCGCGGACTCGGCCTATAGTGAGAATGCCGATTCGGAACTTATCAATGAGCGGTCCCCGTCGGTGTTGGCTACGGCGCTGGACCAGCTGGATTCGTTTCCAGCGCTGCTGTGGCATGACCGCAAACCGGTTCTGGAAAATGGCCGGCATGAGGAATTGGCTGTAGAGCGGAGGTTCGGGTCGCGAGGTATTTTCCAGATCGCAGGCTTCCACGACGACAATACGCACGTGGCGTTGTTCGGCAAGGGCAGTGACCTGCCGGGCGGCGAATTTTTTCAAGACTTCTATTCGAAGGGATTTGCCTACGACGGCGGCTCCTCGGTGACTTGGGGAGCGCGCGCGGCGCTGCGCGAACGAATTACAGACGACCTGGAATTGACGACCATCTACGCGTTCTCCGGGGCCTTGGCCCCCGTAATGGTGCCGGAAGGTCCGTTGCGTCAAGCATTGCGGACACTGCCGCGGCAATCAGCGGCATTGAAAGTAAGCGGCAAGGTGCCGATGACGGGAACGCACCTGACAGCCGGCTACAAATGGATCAACGGAACGGCGCTTTCTCGGGTCGATCCCTACGGCGAAAGCTTGTATGACGTGAACCCTTATCTGCACGTGGGAATACGGCAGCCTCTGCCATGGACCGCGTTGGGACGGTGGGAAGCCAATGCGGAATGCGACAATCTGCTCGCGCAGGGCTATGTATCCATGTCCACGGCCGATGGCCAGATCTTGTTGGTGCCGGCATTTCGGAGCTTCCGAGGTGGGTTGAGCCTGCAGTTTTAGGAGGCGAGCCGGGGCTCTGGAAAGTTGTATCCTGCCTACCAGAAAGTGGAACTTGCTGCCAATGACCTGCCCGATTGGCCCTAGGTTCATGAATTAGCGGGCCTTATTTATCTCAAATTCTATTAAAGAATGGAAGGGGACTTGCTGCGTAATACCGCAACCCAAGCGAGTGACGGGACCTTTGGTATGAAGGAAAGTCTCCGTGTCAGCGTAGGGGCAGTCGTACTGGCGCTAGCGACTCTGGCGGCGGTGATTTTCGCGTGGTTGAATTTCCTGCAGCGGTCGCGGTATGACGTGGTCGATGACGGAGTTGCCTGGTCCGACAGTTCCTCAGGCATCGAAGCTTGGAAGGTAGCGCCCGATTCACCCGCCTTAGATTCCGGGATTCGGCCCGGAGACGTTCTCATCGCCATCGATGATGTGCGCGTGCCGAGTGCCGCCTCCGTGGCGCGGCGGCTGTTCCGTGCAGGGCAGTGGGCGCAGTTGCGCTACAAGCTCTCGCGCGACGGCGAGGAATTTGAAGCTCGGCTGATCACCAAGCCGCCCCACAAACCCATCACGGTAGAGAATTACCTGCGTGTCGTCGGCCTGCTGTATCTGTTCATTGGACTATTCATTTTCGTTCGAAGGTGGAACGCGCCGCGGGCCGTGCACTTCTACGTGTTCTGCCTGGTGTCGTTCATTCTGTATTCGTTCCAGTACAGCGGAAAGCTGGATACCTTCGATCTGGAAGTGTATTGGGCGAGCGTGGTGGCGCGGCTGCTGGCGCCAACGCTGCTGCTGCATTTCGCGCTGGTTTTTCCAGACCGCGCCGCTTCGGAGCGCAAGTCGCTGCTGAAGATTGCGGCCGTTTACTCGACGCCGCTGGCGCTGCTGCTGATCCACGTAGCCACGGCCCTGAACGCGTTCGGCTTTGTGCCGACGACCCGTTCGCGGGTGACCCTCGATCAAATCGAGATCGGATTCCTGGGCGCCTATTTTCTCGCGGCCGGCTTGACATTCTATCTCAGCTATCGCCGCACTCGTTCTGGAGTGCTGCGCCAGCAGTTGAAGTGGCTCACGGGCGGGACGCTGGCTGGCAGTCTGCCGTTTACGGTGTTCTACATTCTGCCGTATGTGTTCGACGCGGCGGTGAAGCAATGGATGCAGTTCTCGGCGCTCAGCCTGGTGCTGATCCCGCTGTGTTTCGGCTACGCGGTGATCCGCTACCGGCTGATGGACGTCGACATTATCTTCAAACGCGGGCTGGCGTATACGGCGGCAACGGCGGCAGTCGCGTCGGTGTACTTCGCACTGGTCGCGCTGATTGCGGAGATCTTCCACGCGCAGACGAGCGGACCGGTCGCCGGCATGATTGCCATCGTGGTGGCGGCGTTCCTGTTCCAGCCGTTCCGCGAGTTCATCCAGGCGCGTCTGGACCGCTTTTTCTATCGCGACCGGCTGAATTACCGGCGCACGCTGATCGAATTCGGCCGCACATTGACGAATGAAGTGCGTTTGGAACCGATGCTGGGTTCGGTGATGGATCGCGTGTCGCAAACGCTGCTGGTAGATCGGCTGGCGATTTTCGTGGAAGACCCGCAACGGCCGGGGGAGATGCGGCTGGCGCGTTCGATGGGAGTGCGGCTGGCGGAATCGCTGGATTTGAGCTTCATTGCGCCGTCGCGGCCGGAATTCTTGAGCGGCCCGATCTTCTTCGAGTCGCCGCGCAGCGCCCGCGAGGTGAGCGATCCGGTGCGCCGGACGCTGGAGCAACTGGAACTGAACTATTTCATTCCCTGCCGGATTCGCGAACACACGGTGGCGGTGCTGGGACTCGGTAAGACCGTCGACGGCGACTATCTCTCCAGCGAAGACGTGGAGTTGGTGCAAACGATCGCCGGTTACGTGGCCATAGCGCTGGACAACTCGCAGCTGTATTCGTCGCTGGAACAGAAGGCGGCGGAAGTCGCGCGCTTGAAGGATTTCAGCGAAAACATTGTGGAGTCGCTGAACGTGGGCGTGCTGGCCGTGGATCTGGACGGCCGCGTGGATGCGTGGAATTCCCGCATGGAAGAGTTGATCGGTGTGACCAGAAGCGAGGCGGTCGGCAGGCGGTTTAGCGAGTTGCTGCCAAAGGAACTGGTGGCGGAGATTGACGCGCGGGGCGACGAAGAGCAAATTTCAGGAATTTACAAGCAGCGGCTGGAGTATCAGGGCCGCACGGTCGTGCTGAACGTATCGATTACGCCCCTGGTGAGCAAATCCGGCGAAAAGATCGGGCGGCTGCTGCTGTTTGACGACGTGACGCAACGCGAGCGCATGGAAGAGCAGATGACGCAGACGGAAAAGCTGACGTCGCTCGGGCTGCTGGCGGCGGGTGTGGCGCATGAAGTGAATACACCGCTGGCGGTGATTTCGAACTACATCCAGATGCTGGCGAAGCAGATGCCAGATGACGATCCGCGGCATGCCATCATCGAAAAAATCGTGAAGCAGACCTTCCGGGCCAGCGAGATCGTGAACAACCTGCTGAATTTCTCCCGCACCGGACACGGCGAGCTCGCGGACGTGGATGTGAACCGCGTGGTGGAGGAAACGCTGTCGCTGGTGGCGCATCCGCTGAAGACATCGCAGATTCAGGTGGTCAAACAACTGGGAGAAGGACTGCCCGCGGTACGAGGGTCGGCGAATAAGCTGCAGCAGGTGTTTCTGAATCTGTTCCTGAACGCCCGCGACGCCATGCCCACGGGCGGCATGCTGGAGGTGCGCACCGGCGCGCACAACGGCAGCGTGGAAATCGAGGTCGCCGATACGGGCAACGGAATCTCGCGCGAGCACATCCACAAGATCTTCGACCCGTTCTTCACGACCAAACCCGGCGGCCGGGGAACCGGGCTGGGGCTCAGCGTTAGCTACGGAATCATCAAAGAGCATGCCGGGAAGATTGATGTGCGTTCCACGCCGGGAAGAGGTACGTCGTTCCACGTGGAGTTGCCGGCAGTGAGGAAAGCGGTTCATGTCTAAAGGATCGATTCTCGTCGTCGATGACGAGTCGGAAATTCGCGAAGGCCTGGAGCTTCTGCTCACCACCGAAGGCTACCAGGTGGCCAGCGCGGAGACGGCGCTGTCTGGCCTGTCACGGCTGGAAGAGCGGCCGTTCGACTTGATACTGCTGGACGTCAGCCTGCCCGACCGCAATGGAATTGAGTTGTTGAAAGACGTGCGACGGCAGGACCCCCATCTGCCCATCGTGTTGATCACCGCTTACGGTTCCATCGAAATGGCGCGCGCGGCGTTCAAAAGCGGCGCGATGGACTACATCACCAAGCCGTGGTCCAACGACGAGCTGCTGGCTCAGGTAGCGCAGGCCGTGGAAGCGCGAAGGCTGCGCGACGAAAACCTGCAACTGAAGCGGGCGCTGAAACAGCGCTTCAATTTCCCAAACATTATCGGCAAGAGCGAGAAGATGCTGGCGCTCTTCGACCTGGTGGCGCAGGTGGCGCCGTCGCGCTCCACCGTGTTGATCAGCGGCGAAAGCGGAACCGGCAAGGAGCTCATCGCCAAGGCCATCCATTCGGCCTCGCCCCGCGCAGACAAGGCGTTTGTGCCCAAAAACACCGGGTCGATTCCCGTGGACCTGCTGGAATCGCAGCTGTTTGGGCATGTCAAAGGTGCGTTCACCAGCGCGGTGGCTTCGAAAAAAGGGCTATTTGAAGTCGCGGACCAGGGAACGATTTTCTTCGACGAAATCGCCACGGTCAGCCCGGAAACGCAGGCCAAGCTGTTGCGCGTGATTCAAGAGCGAGAATTCATGCGCCTGGGTGGCACGGAACAAATCAAAGTCGATGTGCGCATCGTGGCTGCCTCCAACGTGGATCTGCTGTCGCTGGTGAAAGAGGGGCGATTCCGCGAGGACCTGTATCACCGCCTGAATGTGATTCACCTGCAGCTTCCGCCACTGCGCGACCGCCGCGAAGACGTCCCACTATTGCTGGCGCATTTCCTGGAGTACTTCTGCAGCGAGAATACCAAGCTGCTGCGGCACTTTACGCCGGGCGCGATGAAACTGTTGATGGATTATGATTGGCCTGGGAACGTGCGCGAACTGGAAAACGTGGTGGAGCGCGCCGTGGTGCTTTCCACGCAGGAACGCGTGGATTTCGATCTGTTGCCCGACTCCATTCGCAGTAAGGAGATTGTGCGCGGCGTACGCTTGCAGCTTTCCGAATTCCTGCCCCCGTTGCCCGGCGAGCCGGGAGCACGCACGGCGGCAGACAACCCCAATCCCTCGCTGTTCCAGATCATGGATGAAGTCGAGCGGCGAATCATCGTCGACATGCTGGAACGCTGCGGCTGGAATCAGACGGAAGCCGCTGAACGGTTCCTGATCCCACTTTCCACATTGAATCAGAAGATCAAGCGGCTGGGAATTGATGTAAGGAGAAGAGGGCGTGCAGAAGAGGCGGGGCACGGAGGGAACGGGAAGTAGCGTTCCAGAATGGAACGGTGCCGCCTCTCCGCTTTCCAATTTATTCTTGCATCCTTTCTGCCGACTAGGCACAGTTACTCTCGATGATCCTTCGTCTGTCTGATTCCCTCGCACGCGCGCTTGTGGTGTTGGCTTCGATCCTGATCGGATCGTGGTTGTGTTTTTATTCCCTGCGCGCGGCGGTGGCGCGCTACGGCGCGGAAGGAATCACGGAGCGGCGGCTGGAACTGGCGACAAAGTTGGAGCCGGGAAACCCCACCTATTGGTATGCTCTGGCTCGCTTTTATCAGTACAATCTGGAAAATCCCAATACAGACCTGGCAAAGCAGCTTTACGAGAGAGCCATCTCGCTGGATCCGCTTTACACGGATGCCTGGATGGATCTTGGGACGGAATATGAGTTAGAGGGCGATAATCGGGAAGCGCGGCGCGCATTTCAACAAGCCAAGAAAAGCTATCCGGTTTCCGCTGAAGTGTCCTTTCGCTACGGCAACTTTTTATTGCGGCAAGGCGACCAGGTTCCAGCGTATTCGGAACTGAAGCGTGCCATCACGGCGGATCCTCGCCGGGCTGCGGCGGCCTTCTCGCGGGCGTATCGCTCCAATCCCAACATCGACCAGATCCTCAACGAACTTTTGCCGGCGCAGGTAAACGTGTATCTCCCGGTCATTAGGTCAGCGGCGGATGCGAAGCAGCTCGCTGTGGCACAGACAGTATGGAACGCGCTGATGGCCGTGCATCCGAAGCTGACGTTTCAGGACGTGGACGCGCTGGTGGTGCCGCTCATGCAGGATCGTGAGTACCTGGAAGCGCGGCGGGTGTGGGATGAAGGCGTGAGCACCATGACCTTGCCTCCACTGCTGCAACCGCAGCTGTCCGTGGTGTGGGACCCAAGTTTCGAGTCCGGCGCGAACGGCGCAGCGTATAGTTGGCGTTTCCATCCGATTGAACAAGGCGTAAGCATCGGCTTTGACAGGACCGAGCACACCAGCGGCGGAGGGGAGCAATCGCTGCGGCTTTCCTTCGACGGAAAGCACAATCCGAACCTGGACGCGGCCTGCGCCTACGTGAACGTTCAACCGAGCGCGAGTTACTACTTCTCCGGATGGATCAAAACCAAAGACATCACCACGGAGAACGGAATCGAATTTCGGATTCGCGCGTTCAGCCCCGCAAAGGTCAGTGTCACGAACACGCGTGAAGTACACGGCACCAATCCATGGACGGAGCTGGACCTGGATTGGACTTCTCCCGCGGATGCCCATGCCGCGCAGATCTGCATCACCCGCGAGCCGAGCGACAATCCTGACGTGCGCATTTCCGGCACCGCCTGGGTGGACGACGTGAATCTGGTGCCGAAGGGCAAAGGGACGCGCAAACCATGAGATTCGTCCGCGTCGGTATTTGCGCACTGCTGGCTTTCGGCGTGCTGGCCTTCGGGGCGGTGGAAGAGTGGGCCCAGGCGGTCTTACAAGTGGGCGCAGCCATCTTGCTGGTGTTCTGGGCGCTGCGTCTGTACCGCAGAAAGTCCGAGCAACTGATGATTCCGCCGGAGTTCCTGCCGCTGTCTGCATTTGCGCTGGTGGTGGTGGTGCAATGGGTTTTCCGGCTGACCGCCTCGCGATACTACACGCGCTCGGAACTGCAATTGTTAGCGCTGTACATGATCGTGGTGTTTTTGATGTCGCAGGCGTATTCGCGGAGCGGCCACTGGCGGAACTTCATGTGGTTCCTGATGTCATTGGGATTTTTCGTGTCGATCTTCGGAATCCTGCAACATTTAACGTTTAACGAGAAGCTGTACTGGTTTCGCCCGATGCGTTTTGGCGGCCTGCCCTTCGGCCCGTACGTAAACCGCAACCACTTTGCGGGGTTCGCGGAGATGGTGATACCGGTAGCGCTGGTGCCGCTGGTGCTGGGAAAAGTGCGGCGGGAACGGCTGTTTCTGGTCGCGCTGTTCGCGCTGGTGCCGATTGTGGCGCTGTTTTTGTCCGCGTCCCGCGGTGGAATTGTCAGCTTCGCGGTGCAGATCGCGGTATTGGCTCTGCTGTTGCTGGTGCGCAAGATACGGGGGCGCAATGTGATCGTTGGCGGGATGGTTGTGCTGCTGGCGATGATGACGGTGTCATGGATCGGCGTGCAGCAGGTGCTGCAGCGCTTTTCGGGTATTCAGTCGTTGGAGGTCAGCGTGGGGAAGCGCACCGCGATGCGCCAAGACACCTGGCGGCTTTTTCTGGATCACCCAGTGATGGGAACGGGCCTTGGCACGTTGGAAATGGTGTTTCCGCCGTACGACTCGCTGTACGACGGGAAGGTGGTCAACCACGCGCATAACGACTATCTGGAGGCACTGGCGGAAACCGGGGCGGTGGGGGGGTTCTGCTGCGCGCTGTTCCTGGGTGTACTGCTGCTCAACTCGATGAAGGGCCTGGCAGACCTGGGAACGTCTTTTGCCGCGGCATTGAATTTATCCGGGCTGATCGCGTGTGTTGGGATCCTGGTGCACAGTCTGGTAGACTTTAACCTTCATATCCCGGCCAACGCCCTGCTATTTTTTGTTTCGGCCCAGATGGCAACCGCCCGCCTGCAGCCCGCCCTCCCCGGGGCACCCAATGGTCATAGTTACCCAGAGCGTAGACGAATACGAAAACAGTAGGTTTGGTGATGACTGGCAAACGGTATAATAACCTGAGGGGGTTGTTCATCTTGAAGGTCCTGGGTAGATTCAGGGGCCCACGGTATCTTGTGCCCTGCCTTGCGCTTGTGGCGCTTTTCCACAGCGCAGCGAGAGGCGCGGCGCAAGACATTACTGTCGTCGGAACCCAACAGCAGACGAACGACAAGATCCGCTCAATCGGGGAGTCCTATAAATCCACTCCTCACGAATACACCATTGGAAATGGGGACTTACTGAGCATTTCGGTGTTCGATGTACCGGAATTGACCAGAGAAGTGCGTGTCAGCCAGAACGGCACAATCAGCATGCCGCTGGTGCCCACAAGGCTGCACGTGGCCGGCTTGACGGAAATGCAGGCCGAACAAATGCTTGCCGACATTTTGGAAGCGAATGGACTGGTGACGCACGCAGAAGTGGGCGTGATCGTCAAGGAGCATCGCAGCCGGCCAATCACAATCGTCGGAGCGGTGGCGCACCCGATGGTGTATGAGGCCGATCGCGCCGTGACCTTGTTAGAAGCGCTAGCCGAAGCCGGCGGCATCTCCAACGATGCGGGCGAGACCATCATTGTTACGCGCATACGTGCGGCAACTTTCGTGCCGGTTGCGACGCCTGCGCCAGTCGCCGAGCCCGCACCGGGTGCTGCACCACCCAGCGATACCGGCTCTCAGGCTGCCAGCGGGGAAGCGGGTGTTTCCGAGGCGAAGGAGCAGAGTTCCACTGCGCCGGCAGACACAACAATCAGCCAGACCGGAAACCTGATCACCATTAATCTGAACGACCTGCTGGAAACCGGCGACACCAAGAACAACATTCCCTTGCAGGCCGGAGACGTCGTGACCGTTCCTCACGCGGGAGTCGTTTACGTTCTTGGCGCCGTGAATAAGCCTGGCGGCTACGTGCTGTCGAACGACCGGGCGCAGTTGACCACCATGAAAGTGCTGTCGCTGGCCGGGGGCAGCACCAGAGTCGCCAAGATGGACCGTGCCGTCATCATCCGAAAAGATGCGCAAGGAAAGCAGACGGAGACGGAAGTTGACCTCGGCAAAGTACTGAAGATGCAGGCTGAAGATTTGCAGATGCGCCCGAGCGATATTCTCTATATTCCAGACAGCAAGACCAAAGCAGTGTTAATCCAGGCAGCCTCTATCGCAATGGCGGTTGGTACTGCTATTGCCATCTACCGGCTCGGGTATCAGTAGAGAGAGAGAGAATGGCAGACGAATCGAAAATCATGCCGCGCGACGCCGGTACGCCGAGCGTCGAAGTCCTGCCCTCCAATGCGAGAATTCCGGCGATTGAACTGTCGCCACGGGAGCCGCACCTTTACGACTACCTGCTCATCCTGCGCAAGCATCAGTGGCTGATCCTTTCGTTCCTGCTGGCGGTGGTGACCATCGTAACGATAGCCACGTTTCGCATGAAGCCGGTGTATGTGGCCAGCGCGAAGGTGGAGATCGACCGGGAGAACTCGAATATCCTGCCGTTTCAGGGAACCGACTCCTACGATTTCATGATGGATCTCGATAACTACATCGAGACGCAATCGCGCATCCTGACCAGCGAGACACTGGCGCTGCAAACCATCCGCAACGCGGGATTCGGAGCCAACCCGGATTTCGAGGCCGACAGCAGCAGCGGCGCCATAGCCGCCGGGTCGCTGAAGAATCAAAAATTGCCGCCCGAAGTCGGCGCCTTTCTCGGCAGCCTGTCGGTGCGACGGATTCCCAATACGCGGCTCCTGGAAGTCACGTTTGAATCGACAGACCCGCAGGCGGCGGCGCAAACGCTGAACGCCCATCTTGAGAACTATATCGAGCAGAATTACAAGAGCCGCTATGAAGCGACCACGGCGGCCTCGAAGTTCCTAGAAGAGGAGCTGAGCGAGCTAAGCGTGAAGGTCCGGCGCTCGGAAGATGCGCGTATTGCCTACGAGCGAAATAACCAGATCTGGACCGTGGATGAATCGAAGACGAACAACGTGACCACGCAACGGCTGGTGGACCTGAACAAGGAATTGACCGACGCCCAGAGCGACAGCCTGAAGAAGCAGGCGCTCTACGAATATGCCAAAGCCGGCGACGTGGACGCTGTGCCGGAAATTCGTGATAACTCGGTTCTCCAGGACATGCAGAAGAAACGCGGCGATCTGTCCATGCAATATACCGATGCCGTCAATCAATACGGTCCGAACTTCCCCAAGGTGCAGCGCTTGCAAGCGCAAATCAAAGACATGGAAGAACAAATAGTCCGCGAGCGCAAGGGCATCGTCGGGCAACTGGAGAGTGACTACCGCGAAGCCAAGCAACACGAAGAATTGCTCTCTCGCGCGCTCGATCAGCAAAAGGCTGAGGTGGCCCTGATGTCGGAGAAGATGATCGAGTACAACGTGCTGAAGCGCGAAGCGGAAGCCAACAAATCGTTGTACGATAGCCTGCAGACGAAATTGAAAGAGGCGCAGATTTCCTCCGGCTTACGCTCCTCGAACATCCGCATCATGGACCCCGCGATGGTGCCCTCCACACCAGCGCGGCCCGCGAAGACCCGGAATATCGCGCTGGCCATTATCGTCGGGCTGGTGGGTGGCATAGGGTTGGCGCTGCTCCGCGAATATCTGGACAACACGGTAAAGACCCCGGACGACGTCGAAACACTCGCGCGCCTGCCTTCGCTCGCGGTGGTGCCTGCGTTTGGTGACAGCGTGGGAGCGAGCAAGCGAACGGGGGTGTTGAAAGGCGCTTCCGCGAACGGCCATGAAAAGAGGATAGAGCTCGTGGCGCAGCACCTGCCGAAGTCGCAGATGTCGGAAGCCTTCCGCGCGCTGCGCACGGCCTTGCTGTTGTCGCAACCGGAACGTCCTCCGCAAGTTATTCTGGTGACCAGCGCGCTTCCTCGCGAGGGCAAGACGACGGCGGCGGCTAACCTGGCGGTAACGCTGGCTCAGTTGGGCGACAAAACGGTTCTGGTGGACGCCGACTTGCGCAAACCCGGCGTGGGGCGCTTGCTGAATCTTGGCACGGGAAAGTATGCGGGATTGAGTTCGTATCTGGCGGGCGTGTCTTCTTTGGATCTGGTCACCGTCCCGCACCCGCAGATCCCCAATCTGGCGGCCATTCCGACGGGGCCGCTTCCGCCGAATCCGGCGGACCTACTCTCCTCGCATAAGCTGGCAGAGGCCATCGCGGAATTGCGCACCAAGTATAAATTTGTGGTGGTTGACTCGCCTCCCATCATGGCGGCCACGGACGCGGTGATTCTATCGGTGCAGACGGACGGGGTGCTGTTGGTTGTCCGCAGTGGCGAGACACCGAAGGAAGCTTTCACGCGGACACGCGATCTATTGATGAGCGTAAAGTGCCACCTGTTGGGCGTGGTGCTTAACGCCGTGGATGCCAGTGCGCCCGACTATTACTACTCTTATCGCTACTATCCGTATTCCTACGGCTACGGTCCCCAGGAGGCACTGGAGACCACCCGCGATGAAGCCATTCCCCGTGCGCACCCGCAAGTGCAAGCCTCGGATGCGGATCTGGAAGATTCAGACAAACTCTAGGAGGCTGCGTTGCGCTATCTGATCACGGGCGGTGCGGGATTCATCGGTTCTCATCTGGCGGAACGGCTTTTGGAGAAGGGCGACCGCACGGTTCTGCTCGACAATCTGTCCACCGGCAGCATGGAGAACATCCGCCACCTGAAGGGTTCCGAGAACCTGGAATACCATCTGGACGGCATCGAGAATAAGCAGCTGCTGGCGGAGCTGGTGGACGACGCGGACGTGATCATCCACTTCGCGGCCGCGGTGGGAGTGAAGCTGATCGTAGAGAGTCCGGTGCGCACCATTGAGACCAATGTCAATGGCACGCAACTGATTCTAGAGGCCGCCGCCAAGAAAAAGAAGCTGGTGCTGCTGGCTTCCACGTCCGAGGTATATGGGAAGAACACGCAGGTTCCGTTTCATGAAGACGCCGACCTGGTCTTGGGTCCGACCACCAAGGGGCGCTGGAGCTATGCGGCGTCGAAAGCGCTGGACGAGTTCCTGGCGCTTTCCTACTGGAAAGAGAAGAAGCAGCCGGTGATTGTGGTTCGCTTCTTCAACACCGTGGGGCCACGGCAAACCGGTCGTTACGGGATGGTGTTGCCGAACTTCGTGAAGAGAGCGCTGGACAGCGCGCCGATCGAGGTGTACGGCGACGGCAAACAGTCGCGGTGCTTCTGCGACGTGCGCGACACGGTAGAAGGTTTGCTGCGGCTGCTCCCGCTGGAAAAGGCGTTGGGCGAGGTGGTGAACATCGGAAACACGGAAGAGATCACCATCGAGAACCTCGCCAAAATGGTGAAGCAGCGCACGAACAGCTCGTCGCCGATCCAGTATGTGCCGTACGATAAAGCGTACGAGCCCGGGTTCGAAGACATGATGCGGCGGGTTCCATGCATCGATAAGCTTGTGGCGCTGACCGGCTTCCGCCCGCAGACCAACCTGGTGGAGATTATCGACCGGGTCTCCGCGCACTTCCGCCAAAAAGAGGGGCCGCTAGCGTCCGCCGCCATGGCCAAGCGCTCGATTGCGTAGAATTGTGGATGCGACGCAGCCCGTTGAAGTGAGGCTACCAAAGTTACGTCCTTTGATAGTAACCTGTTCAGGACAAACTTGCTCAGCAAGTGAAGGTTCCGGTCCTAGTGCCGGCCACAGCGATTACTAATTGCTCCTACATGCATAAACCGCCTAACCACCCGGCCATCGCGGAATGGAAGGAAAGCCGCAGCGGGTGGAGTTATCGGCGCATTCTCGTTTTGTTTTTTGTGCTTTCTCTGCCGCTGGTGAATCCCATTGTGCACGGGGACGGCGTCGGTTATTACGCCTACGCGCGGGCGCCGCTGATCCAACATAATTTGAATTTCGACGATGATTGGCGACATGGGAATCCGAACTTCGCGCAATCCCGAGTGGACCCGGAAGGCCAACTGCGTCCGGAGGAATACACCGAAACCGCGCATGTGAGCAACCTCTTCTCGGTCGGTCCGGCGATCCTGTGGTCGCCGTTCCTGATTCCTGTGCACCTCGGTGTGCTGGCGTACGACGCCGTGGGTGGCCATGTTGCTGCGAATGGCTTCAGCTTTCCCTACATTCTGGCGATGGCAGCAGGGACAGCGGTGTACGGATTTCTAGGCCTGCTACTGGGGTTCTCGCTGGCAGGCAAATACGTCGATGAAAAATGGGCCTTTCTGGCGACCGTAGGGATCTGGTTCGGAAGCTCGCTGCCGGTGTACATGTACTTCAATCCCGCATGGTCGCACGCGCATTCGGCATTCGCGGTCGCGCTGTTCTTCTGGTATTGGGACCGGACGCGGCCGGACCGCACGCCATGGCAGTGGCTGGTGCTGGGGCTCATTTCTGGATTGATGGTGGACGTGTACTTTGCGAACGGGGTTTTCCTGCTCTTGCCATTGATCGAGTCCCTGCGGGAGTACGCGTCTTTCCGAGAAGTCGGCTTGGTGCGAGTGAAGCAGCTGTTCGTCACAAATCTGATGTTTCTTGCGGCCATGGTGGTCGCCGCCCTTCCCACGTTTATCACCCGCAAGATCGTATTCGGCGGGTATCTGAATTTCGGTTCCTATGCGAATCAGGCATGGGACTGGTCGGCCCCGTTCTGGAAATCAGTGCTGTTTTCTTCCGATCACGGTGCGATTAGCTGGACGCCGCTGCTGGGCTTCGCGCTGATTGGGCTTGCGTTCTGCACCAAGCGCGCTCGCGGTCTTACGATGTATCTTGGCGTAGCATTTCTGGCATTTTATTACCTGATTGCCAGCTATCCGTACTGGGACGGACTGTCTTCGTTCGGTAACCGCTTTTTCATATCGCTTACGCCGATCTACATTTTCGGGCTTGCGTCGTTGCTTGATTTCGTTGGCCGGCGGTTCCGGTCCGCTCGGTTCTCCTTTGCACTGATGGCGACACTCCTGGGATGTTTCGTTCTCTGGAATTTCG
>Ga0335077_10000176_pt1 | contig 65872 bp, 70 predicted proteins | sample Lox_Sample_31_FD_207151 | JGI IMG/M metagenome (GOLD analysis project Ga0335077, IMG submission 207151) | Soil microbial communities from Loxahatchee National Wildlife Refuge, Florida, United States - Lox_Sample_3.1 | ecosystem: Environmental > Terrestrial > Soil > Wetlands | place: USA... | reverse complement strand
GCTAGGGATTCGCCTTCAGGTACAGGATGATCTTGCGGCGAATCTCCGGATCCGGTTGCTTGTAGAACATGTAGACGCCCGGCACCCAGGCCTGCGGGTTGGTGATCCACACGTCGAGCGCAGCGTCGTTCCACTCCATCCCTGTCAGATTCTTGAGGAACACCGCCGAGTACTCGTACCCTTTCGCGGTGCCGGCCGGGCGCCCATAGACACCCCGCAGGTTCGGTCCAAACGGCGGCGCGAAAGCGACCGCGCCGCTCGATGGCGCGCTTGCTGCAGACAACACACTGCTCGTCGCGGTTGCGGTCGAGTTCGAGATCGGATCAGCGGGCACATCCACCAGCGTCGATCCGCTGAACTGGCCCAATGCCAGCCGCACGGGCTGCAGCTGGAAAGGGCCGTACGCCTGGCCGCGCCCTTCGGACGGCGACACGCTGCCGTGGCAGATCTTGCACTGTGCGATGTATAGCTTTTCCCCGGCGGTCAGGTCGCTGTCCTCAGCCAGCGCGCTCGTCGCAACGGTCAGCATTACAAACAAAGCAGCGCCCGCAGTCTTGGAATTCATCTTCTGCCTCCTCCTCTCGGCCTTGCTGAGCTGCGCAGGAGCAGGTCCGCTCCGCGCTTTGATCCGAGAAAGCTAGCCACTCGGCGCGAAAAAAGCCTTGACCTAGGTCAAGGTCCTGGATTCCCGCCTCCAGCCGCTCACCGCCGCCGCGACGTTGCGCGATCCGGTCTGGCGACATCCTGATGGAATGGCGACGAGGAGTCGTTGCGACTACACGTGATCGGCCAGGCTCCCAGCGGCGCACTTCCGTCGGCTTGACAGCCGCGCGATACCGCCGTGATAGTGTCGGCATGATCCTGCACGCGCGGCGGCAGCCGGCAGCGCAGGCGCACAACATCCATCTCGGGGAGGAGCATGGAGCTTCGACATCTTTGCGTGCCGGTACTGCTGCTCGCCACGACTGCGCTGAGCGGTCAGGCGGCGGACCTCACGCTGCGCTTCGGTACGCCCTTCGTCACCAACAGCAATCTGCACAAGGCGATGGAGAGGTTCGCCGAGATCGTCGCGCGCGAGAGCGGCGGCAAGATCAAAGTGCAAGTGTATGCGGACAGCCAGATCGGGGACATCCAGCAGCTCATCGCGGGCATGCAGCTCGGCACGGTCGACATGGCCTATCTCGGGGTGGGGAACTCTGGGCAGCTCAGGGACTGCGGCGCGCTCAACGCGCCATACCTGCCGTACCTGTTCAAGAGCAAGGAGAAGGCGACCGAGGTCCTCAACGGACCGATCTTTCAGGAACTGTACGATACCTGCGCCAAATCCTCGGGGTTGCGCATCTTCGCGGTGGCCGGTGCGCGTTCGCCGCGCGCCATCGTCACCACCAAGGGCCCGATCCGAAGACCCGAAGACTTGAAGGGCATGCGACTGCGCATTCCTCCCGTTCCCATCTTTCGCGACACCTTCGAGACGCTGGGGGTGAAGGTGGTGCCGCTGGGCTTGAACGAAGTCTATATGGCGCTATCTCGGGGGCAAGTCGACGGCCAGGACAATGGCTTTGACCTGACCCTGACGTTCCGCTTCTATGAGGTGTCCAAGTATTGGTCGGCTACCGACCACGTGTACGACGTGGCGGCCTGGTACATCTCCGAGAGGCGGTGGAAGTCGCTCACCAAGGAACAGCAAGAGCTGTTCAGGCGCGCGGCCCAGGACGGAGGCAAACTCGCCACCGACCTGGGCGAGCAGATCGACCGTCAGGGCCTAGAGGAGCTGAAGAAGGCAGGGGTAAGCTACGTGGTGCCCGACAGAGCCGCGTTCGCGGCAGCCTGGAAGGACGTGTACAAGAACTACGAGGGCAAAGCGTGGCCCGCGGGTCTGGTCGAGCGGATTAAGGCTGCGCAAAAGTAAGTCGGGCAGACTTCCGCCGCGTCCAGCTATGCTGACGGTCCTCCGCCGCACGCTGCGTCTGCTCGAGCTTCTGATCGAGTGGGTCGTGGTCGCGTTGATGGTCGCGCTCGTCGCGATCGTATCGCTGCAGTTCATCGACCGCCACTTCCTCGACACCGGCATCGCCGCGCCGGACCAATACGCGCGCGTCGCGTTGGTTTGGCTCACCTGCATCGGCTTCGCGATCGCGGTCCGCGCGGGGCTCAACGTCCGGGTCGACCTCATCGACAGCCACCTGCCCAGCAGAGCCAGGCGCGTCCTCGAGCTGGCGTTCGACGCCCTGATGCTGATGCTCACCGCGATACTGCTTCCAGGGAGCTGGAGGCTGATCGAGATCGGACGCGACCAGCTCCTTCTCGGGACATCCTTCACCGCCGCCGTGCCCGCCGCAGGCGCTTTCATCGCTTGGGCGCTGATCGTGTTGTTCGTCGCCCTGCGGTTCACTGTCCGACTGCTGCACCGCGAGCTGCCCGGGCCCGAGGAGGTCTAGCTTGTTGGCCTTGCTGTTCGTCGCCTTTCTGCTTGCTCTGTTGATCGGGTTCGACGTCGGCTTCTCCATGATCTTCTCGGCATGGCTGGGGATCCTGGCGAAACCGGGAGAAGCCATCGACACCGCCATGATGCCGCTCTCCATGATCGCGGGCGTGGACAGTTACGCCTTGGTCCAGGTGCCGTTGTTCATCCTAGCAGGCGAGCTCATGAACAGCGGAGGGCTCACCATGAGGCTGATCGACTGGGCCATGATGCTGGTCGGGCGCCTCAAGGGCAGCCTCGGGCATGTGTCCATCATCACGAACTTCGTGATGGCGGGCGTGTCGGGATCGGCGGTCGCCGACGCAGTCGCGACCGGCAAGCCGCTCATTCCGGCGATGCGGAACGAGGGGTATGGCGAGGGGTTTGCCGGCGCGGTCATCGTAGCGGGCGCACTGCTCGGCCCAATCCTGCCGCCGTCGATTCCGATGGTGGTGTACGCGCAGATTTCCAGTCAGTCCGTGGTCAAGCTGTTCATGGCGGGCGTGCTCCCCGCGATCCTGCTCGCCGCCGGATTCCTCGTGATCTGCAGCATTGTGGCCAGGTATCGCAAGTATGCGAGCCGCGAGCGGGTCGACTTCAGGTCGAAGCTGCGGGCGACCGGCCGCGCATCTTGGGCGCTGATGATGCCGGTCATCGTCATCGGCGGCATCCGTTTCGGGCTGCTCACCGTCACCGAGTCGGCGGCCGTGGCGGTGCTGTATGCGCTGGTCGTGAGCTTCGTCGTGTACCGCGGAATCACGCTGCGCCAGCTGCCCAGGCTCATCTTTCACGCCGGACGCTCCACCGCCATCATCCTGTTCCTGCTGGCGGCCGCCGGCCCCTTCAGCTGGCTGGTGGCCGAAAGCCAGATCAATCAGACGGTGATCGATACGATCAGGAGCGTTTCCACCAATCCGGTCGTGGTGCTGCTGATCGTCAACTTGTTCCTGCTTCTGATCGGCTGCATCGTGGAGCCGCTGCCCGCCATGATCATCTTCCTGCCGTTGCTGATCCCGCTGGGCGCGCAGGTGGGCATCGATCCGATACAGTTCGGTGCGGTCGTGGTGCTGAATCTGATGATCGGTCTGATGCACCCGCCGATCGGCCTGCTGCTGTTCGTGGTCTCGAGCGTGGGCAAGCTGCGGCTCGCGCCCGTCATGTGGGAGGTACTGCCTTTCCTCGGGTGGGCGATCCTGGTCCTGGTGTTGACGATCGTCTTCCCGCCCATCACTACGTGGCTGCCAAGTCAGATCCGATGAGCTGATTGGCTCCTTCGACGCCGCGCGTACGCCACGGGTTGGCGGCGGACGTTACAAATACCGAGCTCGCACGGCAGGCCGCAGATCCGCCAGACCCGCCGTCTTCATCCACCCTGCAGCTCTCCGAACAACACCCACTTCTTGCCGTCGAAGCGCATGAGGTGGACCTGCCTGATCAGCCGGTAATCCGTCGGGCTGGTGTTGAGCTTGATGCCGGGTAGATACATGGGTGATTCGAAGTTCCTCAGGCTGGTGGCCTGGCGCATCAGGTTTTCGCGCGTGAGATCGTCGCCGCACTGCGCGAGGATGTGGACCATGACCTGCGCTGTCAGGTAGCCCCATACATTGAGCTGGTCGGTGACATCGCCCTGCGGGTAGTACGCCTTCATCCATGCCAGCCACTCCTGGAACCCGGGGTCGGTTTTCCAGCGCGGGTCGGCGGGATCCTTCACGAATCCCGCGGTGATGAGGCCGACGGCCTTGTCGGGCCCGGCGGGCGTGAGCACCGCACCGACGGAACTGGCCGGGTAGGCAACGAACTGCAGCGGCCTCCAGCCGATGTCATAGACCTTGCGGATCGACTGCGCGGCGAACTTCGGAGTGGCGAAGTTGAACAGCGTGTCTGCGCCGGCCGCCTGCAAGCTCACGATCTGCGAATCGACGGTGGGATCGGTGACTTCGTAGCTCGCGGTCGCGACGATCAGCGCGTCCGCCTTTGGCCCCAACGCCTCGCGCAGGCCCTTCAGTAGATCCTTCCCGTAGTCGTCGTTCTGGTACAGCACGGCCACTTTGGCATCGGGCCGTTTCTCCATCAGGTACTTGCCGTAGAACTGCGTCTCCGTTTGAGCATTCGGTGGCCAGGCCATCGCCCAGGGGAAATTGGCCGGGTCGTTCCACTTGTTCGCGCTGCTGTGGAGCAGGAGCTGCGGCACGCGCTTCGCGTTCAGGTACTTGTGGATCGCGGTGTTGGGCGGTGTACCGAGCGGGCTGAAGATCGCGAGTACCCCTTCCTGCTCGACCAGCTTGCGTACCTGCTCTACCGTTTTCGGGGGACTGTATCCATCGTCCAGACTGATCAACCGAACCTTACGGCCGTTGACGCCGCCGTGCTGGTTGATCATCTCGAAGTAGGCGAGCTCGGCTTTGCCGATCGTGCTGTAGGCAGAGGCCGGCCCGCTGTAGGGCATGGTCTGGCCGAGGGTGATCTCGCTGTCGGTGACCCCGGGCCCATATCTCTTGTCTGCGCTCTGCGCGTGTGCGCAGAGGGCCGCCGCAGCCACAACGAGCAGTATTTGCTTCCCGTGTCCCATCGGCCCCTCCTCCCGTGTCGGTGACGACTCTGTTTCCCAGGATGTCGGCTCAAGCTCGCCGGCACGTCGATGAATCCGTCGTGCTCCCGCCCGTTCCAGGCCTCGTACCGTCAGCTTTCCTTGGTGTCTTCTCTGAGCGCCGGATGGCGACGGATCGCCTCGCGCAGGAAATCCATCTGCGCCTTGAACTGCCGGCACCCCTCGCATACGCCCAGGTGCGCGCGCAGCCGCCAGCGGTCGACCCAGCCGAGTTTACGGTCCTCGGCCAGCGATACAAGCTCGGACGCTCGTCTGCAGTTCAGCACGGCGTTGCGCTCCAGACCGGCTCAGCCGGCATTCAGGGCCAATCGGGCCTCGATCACCGAGCAGGCGCGAACCAGCGCGTCTCCAAGCACTCGCGCAGGCCCATGCGTGCACGATAGAGCATGACCCAGCAGTTGGTCGCGGTGATGCTCATTTCCTTGCAGATCTCGTCGGTCTCCAAGCCCAGGAACTCGCGCATGTAGAACACCCGGGCGAGTTGTGCCGGCAGTTGCCTGCTGCAGAGGTCGAACACCTCCCAGAAGCGCTTGTCTTCCAGCGACCGCTCCGGGTCGCCCCAGCTTCGCGGGAAGGTATGCCAATGATCGCGGTCCGCGCGGTCGAAGTACAGCTCCGCGAATTCGTCGTCCGGGTCGCCCTCCCGGTCCAGATCCAGCGGCGCCTCGCGCGCTTGCCGGCGGAACAGGTCCACGATCTTGTGCTTGAGGATGCCGGTGAGCCAGGTCCGCACGGAGGACCGGCCGGAGAACCGCTCCTTGCCCTCTACGGCGGCGAGTAGCGTCTCCTGCACCACGTCCTCTGCCCGGCTCTCGTCCCGCAGGTTGAGCAAGGCGTAGCGGTAGAGGTAATCGCGATATCGGGCTATCCCCTGCTCGTCGGGTACGGGCGCGTTCTGGCGAGCCTCCTCCATAGGCGCCAATCTAGTGGGTTTGTGCCCTCCAAACAAGGCGTTCAGCGTCGTCCGCCCGCCCGGCCCTTGAAATCCCCTGGCCCGTTCCTATGTTTCGCTGCGTAGGGGACGACCCCGCAAACCGCAGGTACGAGAAACACCAAACAGGAGGTTTACGTCATGGCAAACATCACTCGTTGGGATCCGTTCGAGGACAGCCTCGACGACCTGGTCAAAGGCTTCTTCCTGCGCCCGATGCGTTCCGAGTCGCCGGAGCAGTTGCGCATCAAGATGGACGTCAAGGAAGACGACAAGACCTACACCGTGCACGCCGAGATCCCGGGCGTAAAGAAGGAAGACATCCAGGTCTCGATCGAAGGCAACCAGGTGGCGATCAGCGCGGAAGTCAAGCGCGACAAGCAGGAGAAGCAGGGCGAGAAAGTCCTGCGCAGCGAACGCTACTACGGACGGGTATATCGCGCCTTTGCACTGGCACAGGACGTGGATCAGGAACAAGCCCAGGCCAAGTACGAAAATGGTGTGCTGGAGCTGACGTTGCCCAAGAAGGCAGCGACATCCACCCGCACCCTGTCCGTGCAGTAAGAGAAGTCGGCCACCGCCCAGGCGACGAAGCCTGCGGCGTCACGATTCGCAGGCCGCGTCCCGCGGCCTGCTCTCCTTTGCCGTTCCCGTCTGATCCCGGCCAAGGTGGTCCACGTCACCCGCGCGCGGTCCCGCCTGCCAACCAGCCAGCCCACCGGTAGAATCGCGCTTTCCCCCCAAGCTCACGCACCATGGCCCTGACCGAGTCCGGAGCCGGCCAGCGGGCAAAAATCCTGGCCGAAGCCCTTCCATATATCCGCCGCTTCTACGGCAAGACCATCGTCGTGAAGTACGGCGGCAACGCGATGACCGACGAGCGCCTGAAGCATTCCTTCGCGCGTGACGTCGTACTGCTCAAGCTGGTCGGGATGAACCCGGTCGTGGTGCACGGCGGAGGGCCCCAAATCGACGAATTGCTCAACCGGCTGGGCAAGAAGGGCGAGTTCGTTCAGGGAATGCGGGTGACCGACGACGAGACTATGGACGTGGTCGAGATGGTGCTCGGCGGGCTGGTCAACAAGGATATCGTCAACCTCATCAACCAGCATGGCGGTCGCGCGATCGGACTCACGGGGAAGGACGGGGCGTTCATCCGCGCCCGCAAGATGCTGCTGCCGAGTAAGGACAACGAGATGCTGGACATCGGACAGGTGGGCGAGGTCGCCAGCATCGACCCCGAGGTGATCACCCTGCTCGAGACGCGCGAGTTCATCCCGGTCGTGGCGCCGATCGGGGTAGGCACCGATGGCCGCAGCTACAACATCAACGCCGATCTCGTGGCCGGGAAGCTGGCGGAAGTCCTGCGGGCAGAGAAGCTCGTCCTGCTCACCAACACACCGGGCGTCCTGGACCGCGACGGCAAGCTGCTCACGGGGCTCACCCCCAAGCAGGTCGACGAGCTGTTCGCCGACGGCAGCATTCACGGCGGCATGCTGCCCAAGATCTCCTCGGCACTGGACGCGGCCAAAGGTGGAGTGCGCAGCGTGCATATCATCGACGGCCGCGTCGAGCATGCGTTGCTGCTCGAGGTGCTGACCGACGAGGGGGTCGGGACCCTCATCCGGAGCCGCTGAGAGCGGCGCACGGAACGCCTCATGCGTGCAGGACTACGCGCCTCCCCGGTGTGGGTGTTCGACCTCGACAACACGCTGCACGACGCCGACCCGCATATCTTTCCGCATCTGAACCGGACCATGACAGCCTACCTGGAGACGCACCTGGGCCTCGCCTGGGAGGATGCCAACCGCTTGCGGATGCAATACTGGCGCCGCTACGGCGCAACGCTGCTGGGGCTCATGCGTCACCACGACGTCGATCCCGACCATTTCCTGCGTGAGACGCACCAGTTCCCGGAGCTCACCCGCATGGTGCTGCGCTTTCCCCTGCTGCGTGCGCTGCTGCTGCGCCTTCCCGGCCGCAAGCTGGTGTTTTCCAATGCGCCGGTGCATTATTCCCGTGCCGTACTGGGCATCCTGCGCGTGGCGGACCTGTTCGACGACGTGTTTTCCATCGAGCATACGGGCTACCGGCCTAAGCCGGACCGGCAGGGATTCTTGCGCTTGCTGCGCAAACATCGCCTGCCGGCACACCGCTGCGTGATGGTGGAAGACAGCCTGGCCAACTTGCGCACGGCCAAGCGCCTCGGGATGCGCACCGTCTGGGTGGCTTCCTCACCCAAGGCGCCGGGCTACGTAGACCTATCCATCCGGCATGTGGCGCAGCTGCCGCAGGCGCTGCGGCGGCTGGGCGTGCGCTGATTCGAGACTCGCGGTACATGGCCACCAAGCCTGGCGAGCGCAAGCTGCAGATCCTGCAGACATTGGCCGAGATGCTGGAGAAGCCGTCGGCGGAGAAGGTCACCACCGCAGCGCTCGCCGCCAAGCTGGACGTCTCCGAGGCGGCGCTGTATCGCCACTTCGCCAGTAAGGCGCAGATGTTCGAGGGGCTGATCGCCTTCATCGAGGAAACCATCTTCGGGCTGGTCAACAAGATCACGAGCGAGCAGGCAAGCGGATTGGCCCAGATCGAGGCGATCCTGGTGATGCTGCTGGGCTTCGCCAAGAAGAACCCGGGCATGACACGCGTGTTGATCGGCGACGCGCTGGTCAACGAAAACGAGCGCCTGCAGCAGCGCATCAACCAGCTCCACGACCGCATCGAGGCGACGCTCAAGCAATGCTTGCGGTTTGCCGCCACACAGAACGAGGTGCCCGCCGAGCGGGAGCCGGCCGCCTATGCCAATGTTCTGATGTCGTACGTGGTGGGCCGCTGGCATCAGTTCGCCAAGAGCGGCTTCAAGCGCGATCCGATGGAGTTCTGGCCGCAGCAGTGGCAGGAACTCTGCCGCGATTGAGGCCCCTTCCTCGGCAGGACGCCGCGACTAGCCGCGAGCGCGCAGCCGGCGCAGCAGCTCGAAGGTCTGCTCGGTGAGAAGACCGTCTTCATCCGGCGGCAAGCCGCGCGGGTCGAAGCGCGCACGATAATAGCGCTGTAGCGCCTCGCGCAGCAGCGCCTTGGTGTGCGGGTCGGCGAGATCCAGCCGTTCGGCCCAACGCACCAGCGGTTCGCCGAACGGGCGGGTGTATCCCAAGGCCGCTAGCCGCTCCAGCAACGCATGGATGCGCCCGTCGGCGGCCACCCAGGCATGCGCGCGTGCCGCTTCCGCTCGGGTCCGGCGGTGCACGCGCTGCCTGCGCCGGACGCGCCAAGCCAAGTAGGCCAAGAGAGTGCCTGCGCCGCACAGCATGAGCATGCGGCTCCCCCCGGTAGCGGAACCGTCGTCCTGCCACACCGTCAGCCGGTAATTGAGCAGCGACAGCAGGTCGTAGAGGGCCCGCAGCGGCGAGGCACGCGCAGCACCCTCCTCCGCCCATCGTGCAGGGGTGGTGTCCAGCTCCTGCCAGCGGCCATCCAGCCAGGCGAGCGCCCATGCGTGGGCATGGCGCTCGCGCACGACGTATTGCCTTTCCCAAGGACTCCACTCCTGCACGGCATAGCCGGTGGCGTAGCGCGCGGGGACGCCGGCCCGGCGCAGAAGCAGCACCGCCGCGGTCGCGAAGTATTCACAATGCCCGCGGCGGTCCTCGAGCAGGAATGCCGAAAGGCTGCGGGGGCGGTCGCGGCTGTCCGGCGCTGAAAGCGATAGGGTATAAGTGAACTGTGTCTCGAAGAACGCGGCGATGGCCCGAACGGCCGCGTGTGCGTTGCGCTCCGGAAGGGCGATCTCGCTAGCGACTTGTTGCAATGCCGGGACGATGCTGGGCGGCAGCGCCAGATCCGCGGGGCCAGGTGGCGCATCGAGACTCAGAGCGGGGTCGAACTGTGCGTCGAAGCGCAGGAGGTCGGGCGCCTGATCGGCACGCACCGCTCCCAGAGCGTTGCGCTCGAGGCTGCCCACGTCCGATCCGTCGATGCGAAAAGTTCCCAGCGGCAGAGCGAGCAACCGCGAAGCATCGGTATGCCAGGTGGCTACGCGCACACTGCGCCCGCTGCCGGAGCCCCATTCCCAATGCCGCCGAGCGAAGACGACCGGAAGAAACGGCTCGCCGCGCGACAACCAGCTTCCTGTGGCATATACGCTGTAGGTCGCACTGCGCAGTCGCTGCGGCGGCTCCTGCCCATGCGCATCGACCCTCAGCACGATGCGGTCGGAAGCCGGCACCTCGCCGAGCTCACCGATGGCCGTGCGGGTACGGTACGCGTCCGCCGGCTGCGTCCACCGCTGAGACAGCCACTCGAACACCAACTCCTCCATCTTGGACTGCGCGCGGGCCAACCCCGCCTGCACCCCGAACCCGAGTGCGCCGGCCACCGCGAACGCGAACGCCCAAGCAACCCAGCTACGTTGGCGCGGATGCGTGGGCGATAGTGCGTAGAGCGACAAACCCCAAAGGCCGACAAAGAACCACGACGAGCGCGGGTTCGCCGAGCTCGCGGCGACCCCGGAACAGAGGAAATAGGCATAGTCGAGCGCGACGGTGTCGACACCTACCCGTCCCGCGCCTCTGCGCGGTCGCAGCGACCAGAACAGCGCCGAGAGCGGGACCGCGCCTTGACTGCTATAGCGCTGGGTCAAGATCAGCGGGAAGTAGAGCATGGGCAACCAGCCCAACACGCACACCAGGCTATCGGGGAATTGCCGGGACCGTACGAACTGGAACACGAGCGCACCCGCAAAAGCGGCCGTGCACAGATCGGCGACGCGCTCGAAGTCCCGGTGCGAGAGCTCCCATCGCATGCGCAGCCAGCGCGGGGCCTCCAAGGCGAGCGCCAGGGCCGCGGCAACGGCTTCAAAGCCGCTGCAAAATCCCCAGAACAGCAACCCCAATGCGAGCAGATACGGCGGCGGCCGCATCACCAGGCTTGTGGCAGCCGAGCAAGAGAGCCGCCAATGTCGTCGAGGTTGATGGGGTAGACCGGCACGTCCAACTCGGGCTCCTTCCCCTCGCCGACCACGACCACGAGCTGGCGCACGCCCAAGGCGCGCAGCGCGCGCACCAGCTCGCGGCGCGCAGCATCGAAATCGATCAGCACGAGGATGCACCCGCTCAACGCCGGCGCATGCTCCAGCACTTGCGCGGCTAGCGATTCGAAGCTCTTCGACCAAGCCGGTCCGACGGCCGCCAGCTCACGCAGAAGGTCCGTGCTACGTCCTAGCCCCCGGCCAACGGTGAGACGGTAGGCGCGGTCCTCGACAAACATCAGGTCGAGAAGAGCGTCGTCCATCTGGAGGCCAGCCGCGAATGAGGCAGCCACGGATACGGCCGCCTCGAGGGCAGGAGCCCCCGTGGAGCGCGCAAACGTATCCAAGACGAGCGCGTGGCGAGTGAAGTACTCGTCGTGGTACTCCTTGACCACCAACGCGCCGAGTTTGGCGCACGAAGGCCAATGGACATGTCGGAGCGGATCGCCGGGACGGTAGTCGCGCAGCTGGGTGAACTCCTGACTGTCCCCGACGTGATGCGAGAGAGCTACTCCGCCGCGTTGCAGGCGACGCATGCCCGGCTGGCGTATCGGCGGCACCGGGTAGCAGCGCGGCAGCACGAGAAGCTCCCCGGTGAGCTCTACCTGGCTGCAGGCGTTGACCAGTCCCAGCACATCCGCACGCAGCAGGCGACAGCGTTCGAATCGCAGCGACCCGCGCCGTACCGGAGTCAAGACCACCGAGACCTCCGCGCTGCACCCAGGCGCGACTTCGGGCAAGTCCGCATCGGGGATTTCCGCGCCGCGGCCGCGGCGAACCAACGCGAGCCAGCGCGGGTAGCCCACATGGCGGTCTACCCAGTTGACCCTCTCGTCACCGTGGGCGTCTCGCGCACCGCGGAAGGTCCCCGCATCGGGAAAGAGCTCCGCGAGCTCGTCGCGCAGTCGGACCCCCGCCAATGGCCTGGCGCCGAGGTTACGGACCAGTTGCCGGTAGCGAACCGGCTCGCCCACGGTGGCGAATTCCGGCAGCCGTCGCTCCACCGCCACGCGCGGACGGAAGCGCGCGTTGGTCAGCACGGCCACTACGAGCAGCGCAAGCGCGAGCGCGAACAGCTGGAACGCCGCTGTGCGCTGGGTGTCGACGCCGAACACAGCAGAAGCGGCCAGAAGGTATACCAAAGCCATGCCGGCAGTGGTGAACCGACGCCGCGCCCATCGGCTGAGGCGGTATACGGTTCTGAATGCCCGCAGCAGCCATGCCACCCGGAACTCGCGCTCAGTGTGGAACAGGGGTGGCGCGCAGGATGTCTTCGACCAGTTGGCGTTCGGTCCCGCCCGCAAAGCGTCGTTGCGGATCGAGGACCAAGCGATGCGCGATTGCATCCACCGCGATCTCCTGGACGTGGTCTGGAGTCACGAAGCCGGTGCCGTCGAACGCAGCCAGTGCCTGCGTCAGCTTCATCAGCGTCAACGACGCGCGCGGGCTTGCGCCCAGCCGCACGCCGGCGGCCCGGCGCGTAGCCGCCACCAGGTCGACCATGTAGTGCTTCAGCTCATCCGACACACGCACTTCAGCGACTGCGCGCCGCACTTGCAGCACGTCCCCGATCGACGCGCACGGCGCCATTTGGTCCAGCGGATGCGCACGAGTCTGCGCCGACAGAATCGCGACTTCATCGCGCGCACTGACGTAACCGAGGCCCAGCTTGAGCGCGAAGCGGTCCATCTGCGCCTCCGGAAGCGGATAGGTGCCGTGGAACTCCACGGGATTCTGCGTGGCGATGACGAAGAAGGGCTCGGCGAGCGCGTGGCGGGTGCCGTCGACGCTGACCTGGTGCTCGGCCATGGCTTCGAGCAGCGCGGATTGGGTGCGCGGCGAGGCGCGATTGATCTCGTCCGCTAGGAGGATATGCGTGAACACGGGGCCGCGATGGAACTCGAACGCGTGCGCCTGTGGGTTGAAGATCGAGACGCCCAGGATATCCGACGGAAGCAGATCCGGCGTGAACTGGACGCGCTTGAACTCGGCCGACACGGACGCGGCCAGCGCTTTGGCCAGGGTCGTCTTTCCAGTGCCGGGAAAGTCCTCCAGGAGCACGTGGCCACCGGTCACCAGCGCCGCCACGAGCTTGCGTACGGCCGCATGCTGGCCGCGCATGACCGCTTCGATATTGGCCGCAACGCGCCTGTACAGCGCCTCCGGAGCGAGGTCAGCAGCCGCAGGCAGGCGGTCGATGTTCACGGTAGCGGGCGAGGTGCGTGATCCAGCAGGCTTGCATCGCCCTGTTAGCGGATACCCGCAGTGGAAATTTAGCCTCTGGCCGTCACCGTCCCCGAAACACAGCCGGCGCGGACGGGCATTAGCGCCCGCTGCCTCGGGTGACGATCAGTGTGCAGTGGTCGGCGCGCAGACCGTGCAGGAGCGATCTTTTGTGAGCTTCACGCTGCGCCATTGCATGCTGAGGGCATCGAGCAGAAGCAGCCGGCCCTGCAGGGGTTCCCCCACGCCCGCGAGCAGCTTCAGCGCCTCCGCCGCCTGGATCGAGCCGATGATGCCGACGAGCGGCGCAAACACGCCCATCACCGCACACCGCATCTCTTCGGTCTCGCCGCCTTCGGGGAACAAGCAGTGGTAGCACGGGCTATCGGCGCGCCTCAAATCGAATACCACGACCTGCCCGTCAAATCGCACGGCGGCGCCGGACACCAGAGGCTTGGCGAATTGGACGCAAGCGCGATTGATGGCGTGACGCGTCGCGAAGTTGTCCGTGGCATCCACGACCACGTCCGAAGCCGCCACCAATCGCTGCAGCGGCTCCCCCGCGACTCGGTCGGCCAACGTCGCCACCTCGACCTGCGGATTGATGCGCGCGAGCGTCTCCTGCGCCGAGACGACCTTGGGGCGGCCGATGGATCCTGTGTGATGGACGATCTGCCGCTGCAGATTTGTGAGATCGACCTTATCGTGGTCGCAAATCGTGAGGCGGCCGACGCCGCTCGCGGCGAGGTACAGACAGACCGGCGAGCCGAGACCACCCGCGCCGACCACCAAAGCGTGCGAGCCGAGCAGCTTCTGTTGCCCTTCTATGCCGATCTCCGGCAGCAAGATGTGCCGGCTGTACCGCAGCAGCTGCTCGTCGGTCAGATCGATCTTCGGATCGGGTCCACCCATCGCGCAATCCAGTCCCGCTCGCCAGCCCGTGTCCCCAAAAGCAGCGAGGCCGGCGGGCACTCACCCGGCGGCCTCGCTATCGATGCGCCCCGGCTCAGCGCTTGCTGAGGATCTGCAGGCCCTTGAGCAGGTTCATGGCTTGATTCAGCTGATAGTCGCCCTTCGAACCGTACTCCGCTTGTTCCGGCTTGTCGCCCTTGTTCTCGGCGCCGCTGTCCTTGTTCGGTTTGGCGGCCGGCTTGGGCGCCTCCGGAGTCTCTTCCTTGTCGGTCGGGTTGGACAGGTGCCGCTCCAGCTCCGATTCGCGCATGCGCAGCTGCGGCTCGACTTCAGAGATGGTGGCCTCTTCCACGGTGATGTCGGGTGAAATCCCCTTGGCCTGAATCGAGCGGCCGTTCGGTGTGTAGTAGCGCGCCGTGGTGAGCTTGATGGCCGTGTTGTTACCCAGAGGCAGGATGGTCTGTACCGAGCCCTTACCGAACGTCTGCGTGCCCATGATGATGGCGCGCTTGTGATCTTGCAGTGCGCCCGCGACGATCTCCGATGCGGACGCCGAGCCGCCGTTGACCAGCACGACCATCGGCACCGTCTTCACGCTCGCCGGGAGTTTCTTGAGGTAGTCGTCCTTGCCGCCGCGCAGGTAATACTCGGCCGAGGCATACAGGCGCATCTTCGAATCCTCGGTACGCCCGTCCGTGTACACCACCAGCGCGTTCTGCGGCAGGAACGCGGCCGCGACCGCGACCGCCGCGTTGAGCAGGCCGCCCGGGTCATTGCGCAAGTCGAGGATCAGACCCTTGACCTGGCCGTCGCTCTGCTTCCACAGAGTCTCGAGTGCCGCAGCCAGCTTCTCGGGCGTGTGCTCCTGGAACTGCGTGATGCGCACATACACGTACCCGGGCTCGAGCAGTTTGGACTTGACGCTCTGGATCTGTATGACAGCGCGCGTCAGTGTGATGATGCGCGGCTTGGGATCGCCCTTGCGGATCACGGTCAGCGTGATATCAGTGTTGGGCTTGCCGCGCATGCGTTTGACCGCCTCGTTGAGCGTCAAACCTTTCACGTTCGTGTCGTCGAGCTTGATGATCAGATCGCCCGGCTTCAGGCCCGCGCGATACGCGGGTGTGTCTTCGATCGGAGCGATGACCTTGACGAATCCGTCCTCCATACCGACTTCGATTCCCAACCCGCCGAACTCGCCCTGCGTACCCACCTGCAGCTCGCGAAACGCCTCCGCGTCGAGATAGGCGGAATGCGGATCCAGGCCAGAGAGCATTCCGTTGATCGCTTCGGAGATGAGCTTCTTGTCGTCCACCGGCTCGACGTAATCGCTCTTGATCCGGCCGAACACCTCCGTGAAGGCACGCAGGTCTTCGATCGGAAGCGGCCCCGTGCTCTTCTCGGCGACGGCCGAGAAGTTCAGGGTGATGAGCACGCCGAGAAGGGCTCCGAGCGTGATCAGCGCCACTTGCTGCAATCTGGTGCGCATTGCTTTCTCCTTGAAACTGCCGCAGGCTAGCTCGGGCCGGCCACGAGCTCGCAGCCCTGAACTGAGTGAGGCCCCAGTACGACCGCTAGTTAAGAGTCACCCAGGTGAGGGGATCGAATGGTTTTCCTTGGAATCGTAACTCGAAGTATAAACCCGTTTCGGGGTTACCGCCGGTGGCCCCTACGGCGGCGATCGGGTCTCCCGCTTTAACCAAGTCTCCCACCTGGCGCAACAATGCCTCGTTGTTCGCGTACAGGCTCATATAGCCGCCTCCATGATCAAGAATCAGGAGGTTACCGAATCCGCGCAGCCAGTCCGCGAACACCACTCGCCCCGCGGCCACGGCCAACACTTGGTCGCCCTGACGAGCAGCAATAAACAGGCCCTTCCAGGACAACCCACCGTCCGCCCGCTGAGCTCCAAAGCGGTTAGCGAGTGCTCCTATTACGGGTAGCCGCAGCCGACCTTTAAGGTCGTGAAACGAGCCCGTTGCCGCGGATGGCTCCGGGAGTTGCTGATTGCGTAGACGCGCCCGACCCGCGGGAGGACGTGCGAGCTCGCGGGCGAGGCTGTCGACCAACTTCGCCAGTCGCTGCTCATTGCGGCGAAGGCTCCGCATTTGCTTGCGCTGACGGGCGATCTCGTCGGAGACCTGCTTGAGCACATCAGCCCGTCCACGGCGTTGCTGCTCCAGGCGCCGCTGCTCCTCGGTCTGCTCGGATTGCAGGCGCGAGAGCACGCGAGCCTGCTCCTCGGTCTGACTTGCCAGCCGGTCTAGGTCTGCCAGGTCGCGCCGTAGCGCTGCGATCAGATCGGCCCGGGTCTGCGACACATAGCTCAGATAATGGATCTGGCGGGCGATGTCGTTCGGATCCTGGCGGTTGAGCAGCACCCGCAGCGGCTCCGGCTGGCCTGCCACGTACTGTCGGTAGAGCAGCTTTGCAAGCCGCTGCTGTTGAGCCTCGGTGCTCTCTAACATCTGCACTCTGCGCGCCTGCAGCTCGCGCAGGATCAGGTTGGCTTTCCGCTGTTCCTGGCCCAACCCGAACAGCCGCCGGCTCGTGTCGCTGATCGCGCGCTCGGATTCGCGCAGCGCATCCGCCGCCTCCGATTTCGTCTCTTCGGCCTGCGTGAGCTGCCGTTGCAGCTTACTGATGCGGCTGCGCAGCTCGTTGAGCTGGTCGGAGGGGGCCCCCGGCGCAGCAGAGGCCAGCGCGAACAGGAACAAGAAAACGCAGGACCGCCTCTGCGACGATCCCATCAAGGCGTCAGCGCGCCTTGCCCTGCGCCGCCACCGCGCGCACCGCGGCCGCGATCTTCTCCTGATCGCCCAGGTAGTAGTGCCGCAACGGTTCGAGTGCCGCGTCCAGCTCGTACACCAGGGGTACGCCCGTGGGGATGTTCAGGCCCACGATCTCCTGGTCGGATACCTTGTCGAGGTACTTGATCAAGGCCCGCAGGGAGTTTCCGTGCGCGGCGATGATCACGCGTTTGCCCGCCTGGACCATCGGAGCGAGTGTTCCGGTCCAGTAAGGAACGAAGCGGGCGACGGTGTCCTTCAGGCATTCCGTCAGCGGAACCTCCTCCGGCGCCAGCCCCTGGTAACGCGGGTCACGGCCCGGCCAGCGCTCGTCGGTTCGCTCCAACGCCGGCGGCCTGACGTCGTAGCTGCGACGCCAGATGAGAATCTGTTCGTCCCCGAAGCGGGATGCCATCTCCGCCTTGTTCAAGCCCTGGAGAGCACCGTAATGGCGCTCGTTCAGCCGCCACGAGTTCATGACCGGGATCCACATCAGGTCCATCTCGTCCAGCGCGATCCACAGCGTGCGGATGGCTCGCTTGAGCACGGAGGTGAACGCGACATCGAAGCTGAACCCGGACTGACGCAGCAATCGACCGGCTTCGTGCGCCTCCTGAAGCCCCTGGTCCGACAGATCCACATCGGTCCAACCGGTGAAACGGTTCTCCTTGTTCCAGATGCTCTCTCCATGCCGCAACAGGACCAGCTTGTACATGAGACGACGGCCTTCTCCGAGAAACGGGTAAACTGCGCACTATTCTAGCGGCGCCTCGCGTCGCGCTCCAAGCGGCGGCTCGCCGCGACTGTGCCTCGCTTCGAAACCCGCCCACTCTGCCCTTCATGTCCTTGCCCCCGCCTGGCGCCGTGCCTGCAGCGTCGGCATCGCACGCCGCGGCCACGCGGCAGATCCTGCCGCCGCAGACCGCGACGAAACGGCTGCTCGTCGTTAGCACGTGGGCACTCGGGCTGATGTGGCTAGTGCCATTTCTGGTCGCCGACAAGTCCCCACCGATCCCGAGCTTTCAAGCCGAGGCGCTCGCCGCAGTGCTCGGACTGATCGCAATGAGCGCGCTGCTAGGTCTCACGGAGCGCCTGGAATTGCCGCGCGCCACGCTGATGCCGCTTGGGTTTGCGGTGTTGATTCTGCTGCAGCTCTTGGTCGGCCGGCTCCCGTACGCGCAAGTGGGACTGCTCGGCGTTCTTTACCTCCTGTGGGCGGCCGGCTTGGTCGTCTTGGGCGGGTTGCTGCGTCGCGAGCTGGGACTGGACCGCGTTGCGTCCGCGCTATCCTGGTTCCTGCTCACGGGCGCATTCGCGAGCGCGCTGATCGGCTGGGCCCAATATGTTGGGACCGATGTCCTGTCCGGGCTCATGATGCCGCGCTCGCCGGATCGGGTCTGGGCCAATCTTGGCCAGCCGAATCAGCTCGCCGACTATCTGACTTTGGGTCTGATCGGCGCAGGGTACCTCTACGCTCAGGACAGGTTGCCGCTGGTGTGGACCGTGGTGGCCGTGAGCGTTTTGGTCTTCGTGCTGAGCCTTGCCGCTTCCCGCGCCAGCTGGTTCTATTGGATCGGCCTGCTCACCCTGTCCGCGGTGTTTTGTTGGCAGGACCGCTCGCGTGCCAACCGGCGCCTGCTGGCATATTCCGCCGCAGTGTTGGTGCTGCTGGCGCTGCTCGCCTGGCTCATCGAGCCCACCGGTCCCGCCACTCTCGTCCGGCATGCTCCATGGGAACGGGTCACGTCCACAATGATCACCACGGACCTGCGATTCCGCATCTGGAAGGCGGCGCTGCTCATGTTCCTGGATTCGCCGCTGCTGGGAATAGGGTTCAAGTCGTACGGCTGGCATCAGTTCCTCCTGAACAAGCAGGCGCCCGAAGTGGCGCTGTCCACGTTCACAGACCATGCGCACAACCTCGTGCTCCAGGTGCTTGCCGAGTTCGGGTTGGTCGGGCTCGCGATCCTGGTTGGGCTCGGAGCGCTCTGGGTCGCAGGTCTCGTGCGCCAGCCTCGCACGCCGTCGCATTGGTGGATCTGGGCGATTACCCTCGTTCTCGCCGTCCACAGCATGCTCGAGTACCCGTTGTGGTACACGTTCTTTCTAGGAGTGGCTGCTGTAGTGCTTGGTTTGGGTGAGGGTCGCACGATAAGATTGCGCCTGGGTCAGGGTGGGCGCGCGGGCCGTCTATTGCTGGGCGGCTTGTTGTCGCTGGGATGGCTCGCGACGATCGAGCTGTATCGCGACTACGCGGTGGTCGAAGGTTTCGTCACCTTCCGCTACCGATATTTCCATGCACCGCCGGATGTGGTGCTTCGGGCAAACCAGGCTCTGGCCGGTATTCCTCGCAGCTCGTTACTGACTCCTTACGTGGAGATGGCGCTCGCGCGCGCCATCAGCATCGACCGGGAGCGGCTGACGGACAAGCTGATCGTCAACAGCAGGGCGATGCGGGTTTTTCCGATCGAGGATGTGGTATTCCGGCAAGCGATGCTGTTGGCACTCAGCGGTGAGCAGAGAGCCGCGGAGCGGCAGTGGGATCTGGCAGTTGCCAGCTATCCCGACGAACGCTCGACGGTGGTCCTGCTGCTGCAGCGACGGATCGACGACGGAATAGCCGAGCTGCGCCCGCTGCTCGAGTACGCTCGCAAGAGCACGAGGACGGTCGGCGCGGGTTCAGGACATGAGTGAGTCGGTCGTGGAATTCATTCAACAGAACATCTGGCTTGTCATCATCGCCGTGGTGAGCGGCGTGCTGTTCATCTGGCCTACGGTGGCCAAGCTGTTCTCGCGCGCGCGCGAGGTGGGGGTGGCCGATGCGGTGCGGCTCATCAATCGGATGGACGCGGTCATCGTCGATGTGCGCGAACCGCACGAGTTCAGATCCGGGCACATCCCCAACGCGCGCAATATCCCGATGGGCCAGCTCAAGGACCGCATGAAAGAGCTCGAGAAGTTCAAGAACCGGCCGATCTTGCTCGTCTGTCAAACCGGTCAGCGTTCGGGTCAGATGTGCACGAGCCTCGTCGACGAGGGCTTCACGGAGACCGTCGGGCTCGCCGGCGGGATGGGCGCGTGGCAGCAAGCCAACATGCCGGTGGAGAAGGAAAGTTGAATGGGGGCCAGGGTCAGCATGTACGTCACGGGGTATTGCCCGTACTGCACGATGGCGGAGCAGTTGTTGCGGGACAAAGGGGTCGAGCAGATGGAGCTCATCCGCGTCGACCTGGAACCCGACCGCAGGCGTGAGATGATGCAGCGTACGCGCCGCCGCACCGTGCCGCAGATATACATCGGAGCGGTCCATGTCGGGGGATATGACGAGCTCGCCGCCCTGGACCGGACCGGGCAGCTCGATCCGCTATTGCACGAGGAGTCGGCGCCCGAATGACGCAGCTCGTATGCCCGGCTTGCTTCCGCGTAAATCGAGTACCGCAGGAGAGGCTGGGCGACAGGCCAAAGTGCGGCAGCTGTCACGTCCTGCTTCTCGATGGCAAGCCCGTAAATCTGACCGGCGAGCACTTCGATACCTTTGTATTCCGCAATGAGCTGCCCACGGTGGTGGATTTCTGGGCCGATTGGTGCGCGCCGTGCAAAGCGTTCTCGCCCGTGTTCGCGCGAGCCGCGCAGGAGCACAACCTGCGGCTGCGCTTTGGCAAGCTGGACACCGAGGCCGAGCCAGACATCGCCCAGCGGTACGGCATACGCAGCATCCCCAGCTTGCTGATGTTCCGGCAGGGCGAAGAGATAGACCGGGTCGCTGGAGCGCTCGATCCAGCAGCGTTGCGGACCTGGCTGCTGCGCCACGCGGACCAGCGCTGACCAGCGACATCGTAGCGCGGCGGGCTACAATGCCGCATCGCGAGGAGAGCATGAGCGAAACGCCCCAGCAACCCGTATTCACCATCGAGAAAGTCTTCGTCAAGGACCTTTCGCTCGAGGTGCCGAACGCCCCTCAGATCTTCCTGGAGCGTGACGCACCCAAGGTCGACATCCAGCTGGGAACGCGCGCCGCGCCGTTGGACGAGGAGCACTACGAGGTGGTCGTAACCGTGACCACCACGGCCACGTTGGGCGAGAAGACCGTGTTCCTGGTCGAAGTCCATCAGGCCGGCATCTTTCTGGTCCGCAACCTGCCGAGCCAGAGCCTGGAGCCGCTACTGGGAGTGACTTGTCCCAATATCCTGTTTCCGTACCTGCGCGAGACCGTTTCCGACGCTGTCGTGCGGGCCGGTTTTCCACCTTTCTTGCTGGCCCCGGTGAACTTCGAGGCCCTGTACCAACAGCGCCTGCAGCAGGCACAACCGGCACCGGCGACGACACAATAGCCCGTGGCCAGCCCGCCCTGGGCGCGGAATAGCGGCGCGCGGCGCGGCGTAGCGTGGTGCCTCGCCATAGCCGGGTTGGCGTGTAGCTTTCCCGCAGCAGCTCTCGAGTTCCGCTCTGTCGGCGCGCCCGCAGCCGTGCTATACGATGCCCCCTCACTTCAGGGGCGCAAGGTGGCGCTGCTCAACCACGGCTACCCGGTGGAAATCGTGGTTACCCTTGGCGCCTGGCTCAAGGTGCGTGACGCGACCGGAGAGCTGGCTTGGATCGAGGCGAGTCGACTCTCGAGCGAGCGTATGGTCATGCTCCGGGTGCCACGCGCGCCGGTGCGCAAGGCGCCCGACGACTCGGCACCGGTGGTGTTTCAGGCCGAGCAAGGCCTGCTGCTGGAGCTCGTCGACACCCTCGACAACTGGGCCCAGGTCAAGCATCGTGACGGCCTCACCGGATATATCCACATCACCGAGCTCTGGGGAATATGAAACTCGCCGTGCTCGGCGCCGGGGCCTGGGGCACGGCCCTGGCGGTCACCTTCAGTTCTCGGCACGTCGTCGCGCTGTGGGCCCGCGACGCGCAGCAGTGCATGGCAATGCGCTCGACCAGAGTCAATCGTCGCTACCTGCCCGACATTGCATTACCCGACACACTGGCCATCACCAGCGACCTGGGCGAAGCGCTGGCCGGGAAAGAGGCGGCTATCGTCGCGGTCACCACCAACGGCCTGCGCGACACGCTGCGCGCGTTAGTCGCGCAAGGCAATCCTCCTCCGCTGATCTGGGTATGCAAGGGATTCGAAGCGGGCAGCTGCCGGTTGGCGCACCAGGTGGCTGACGAAGAGTTGCCGGCAAGCCTCCCTCGGGGCGTGCTGTCGGGTCCGAGCTTTGCCGACGAAGTCGCGCGCGGCATCCCGGCTGCCGTAACTCTCGCCGCGACCGACAGCGAATTTGCCGCCCGGATGGCGCGAGAGCTGCACAGCATGCGCCTGCGGGTCTACTCGACGGACGACGTGGTCGGCGTGGAGGTGGGCGGTGCGGTCAAGAACGTGATCGCGATCGGAGCCGGCATTTCCGACGGCCTGGCCTTCGGCGAGAGCGCGCGAGCCGCCTTGGTCACGCGTGGCCTGGCTGAGATCACCCGGCTGGGTCTGCGCCTGGCGGGGCGCCTGGAGACCTTCATGGGGCTGTCCGGGGTCGGGGATCTGATCCTGACCTGCACCGGCAGCCTGTCGCGCAACCGGCGTGTCGGGCTGAGGCTGGCCGCTGGCCAGCAACTGCCGGACATCCTCCGCGAACTGGGTCATGTGGCCGAGGGCGTGCACAGCGCGCGCGAGGTATCCCGGCTCGCCGGCTCGCTGTCGGTGGATATGCCGATCGTCTCCGCCGTCTGCCGCGTACTCTACGACGGCCTAGGTCCCCAGGCGGCCGTAGACGAGCTTCTGTCCCGCGATCCCAAACGCGAATATCGGAGTTAGCGCCCCGCCGACCCGGCACGAGCAGGGGGAGGATACGAGGCCAGAGCCCGAAGGGGAGACTCGTTCCCGCCCGAGCCAGGCGAGGCTGGCTGTGCCGCTTCGCCAATGCGCCAGGAGGTCTCGCTGCATGGATTCGGCCGATCCAAAGCCCCGCCCGCTTGAGATTGGTGGCCGCTGGCTTTCCCTATCTCTCATCGGCCGGCTCCGCGCCCTAGGTTGACGCAACCTTAGCCTGCGCCGGCGAAGCCGTTCTGTCGCCAAGCCTCGTAGACCACCACCGCCACCGCGTTCGACAAGTTCAGGCTGCGAACGCCGGCCCGCATCGGCAGCCGGAGCCGATGCTCGGGCGCGAATCCTGCAAGCAACTGCGCCGGCAGTCCCCGGGTCTCGGATCCGAATACGAATGCATCGTCGGGCGCGAATCCAGCGCTGTCGAAGCGGCGGGCGGCACGCGTGCTAAAGGCGAACAGGCGGCGGCCGTTTAAGGCGCTCATGCACGCCGCCCAATCGTCGTGCACCGCGATAGCGGCGAACTCGTGATAGTCCAGCCCTGCACGCCGCAGGTCGCGGTCGTCGAGCCGGAACCCCAGGGGGCGTACCAGATGGAGCTGCGCGCCGGTATTGGCGCACAGCCGGATGACGTTGCCGGTGTTGGGTGGAATCTCGGGCTCAACGAGCACGACGGCGAACATGGGCTGACCGATCGACGGGCATGAAACTGTTGCGATATCAACGCACTGCTGAGGGGCTCCGAGAAACCGGCTGAGAAGCAGCCAGTGAGCGAAGCCGCGGGCAGGCGGCACGCCAGATGCCAAGACCAGAGAAGGTTCGATTAGGCGAGATTCTATTGCAGCAGGGCCTGCTGACCGAGGCCAAGCTGCAGGACGCGCTTGCCGAGCAGCGCAAGAGCGGGCGCAAGCTCGGGCGCGTGTTCGTCGAAAAGGGCATGGTCTCCGAAGAACAGATTTCGACCGCGCTCGCACGCCAGCTCCAGGTCCCGTACGTGAACCTGAAGCACTTTGTCATCAAGCCGGAGGTGGCCATGCGCCTGCCCGAGACGCAAGCGCGCCGCTTCCGCGCCATCGTGCTCGAAGACACCGGCTCGTTCTACCGTGTCGCGATGGCGGACCCGACCGATCTGTTCGCCTACGACGAGATCGCCCGCTGGCTCAAGCGTGACATCCAACTCGCGGTGGTCACCGAGTCGCTGCTGATCCAGACCATCGACCGCGTCTATCGCCGCACCGAGGAGATTAGCGGCCTCGCGCAAGAGCTCGGGCAGGAGCTGGGCGATACAGGCACCGATTTCGCCGCGCTGGGGCTTGCTGCGGCGGTCGAGGATGCGCCGGTGGTGCGCCTGCTGCAGACCATGTTCGAAGACGCGGTCGGAGTGCGTGCTTCCGATATCCACATCGAGCCGCAAGAGAGCCGCCTCATGATCCGGTTCCGGATCGACGGCGTGCTGCACGTGCAAACCGAGGCCGATATCAAGATCGCATCGGCCCTGGTGTTGCGGCTGAAGCTCAGCGCGGCGTTGGACATCTCGGAGAAACGCCTGCCGCAGGACGGGCGGTTCAACGTGCGCGTTCGCAACGCGCAGGTCGACGTGCGCATGTCCACGATGCCCACCCAGTACGGCGAGTCCGTGGTCATGCGGCTGCTCAACCAGAGCACCGGGCTGCTCACGCTGGAGCGCCTCGGGATGCCGCCGGCGATCTTGGCGCGCCTGCGCGAAGTGATTCATCGGCCGGCCGGCATGATCCTCGTCACCGGCCCCACGGGCAGCGGCAAGACCACCACGCTGTACGCCGCGCTCGAGGAAATCAACAGCCCGGAGCGCAAGATCATCACGGTCGAGGACCCAGTCGAGTACCGCTTGTCGCGCATCAATCAAGTCCAAGTGCAGGACAAGATCGATCTCACCTTCGGACGCGTCCTGCGCTCGGCATTGCGTCAGGACCCAGACGTGATCCTGGTCGGCGAGATGCGCGATCAGGAGACCGTCGAGGTCGGACTGCGCGCCTCGATGACGGGCCATATGGTGCTGTCCACTCTCCATACCAACGACGCGCTGAGCACTCCGATCCGATTGCTCGACATGGGCGCACCTCGCTACATGGTGGCCATGTCGCTGCACCTCGTTCTCGCCCAGCGCCTCGTGCGACTGGTATGCGAAAGCTGCCAACAGGAACACAAACCGCTGCCCGGCGAGCGAGAGTGGTTGCGGAACGAGCTGGGCGAGGCCGTCGACTCCTATAAGTACCTGCGAGGTTCCGGCTGCTCCCAATGCAATGCGACCGGATATCTCGGGCGCACCGGCGTCTATGAGCTGCTCGAGATGACGCGCCCGGTGGCAGAGGCAGCTAGCTCGGGCGACCCGGCGCAGTTCATCCAGGCGGCCCGCACCCAGATGCAGGGGCAGACGCTGCGCCACCACGCCGCCACGCTCGCGGCGCAGGGGCGCACCACCGTGGACGAGGCGATGAAGGTCGCTTCGCAGTTGGAGGATTAGTTCTGGGATGACCTACTTCGCTTACAAGGGGCGCGACGCGAGCGGTCAGGTGGTGCAGGGAGTGCTGGAGGGACCCGACAGCGCGGCCGTGGCCACCCAGCTCTTCGCGAGCGGCGTCACGCCGGTGGAGATCGGGGAGACCCACGCTTCGTCACAGAGCGTTACGGCGGGATGGCAGCTCATCAAGCGCGAGGTCAAGCCCGTCGATTTGATGCTCTTCAGCCGTCAGATGTATTCGCTGCTCAAGGCCGGAGTTCCGATCCTGCGTGCGCTCGCGGGATTGCAGGAGTCCAGCACCAACCCGGTCTTCAAGGACGCCCTGAAGGGCGTGCGCATGAGCCTGGAGAGCGGGCGCGAGCTGTCCACGTCTTTGCAGCGCCAGGGCAAGATCTTCTCGGCGTTCTACATCGCCATGGTCTACGTGGGCGAGACAACCGGGCGGCTGGAAGAGGTCTTCCTGCGCCTGTTCCACCACCTCGAGTTTCAGGAGTTCATGCGCACGCAGGTCAAGTCCGCGCTGCGCTATCCGACCTTTGTGGTCGTCGTCATGGCGGTGGCGCTTGCGGTGATCAACCTATTCGTCATCCCGGCCTTCGCGAAGGTGTACGAAGGCTTCGGCGCCAAGCTGCCGGTCATCACACAGTGGCTGATCGCGTTTTCCAACTTCATGCTGAATTACTGGTGGCTGCTGCTCGCGCTGATGCTTGCGGCGTGGGGTGGGTTCAGACTCTGGGTCGCAACGGCCGATGGGCGCATGCGCTGGGACCGCATCAAGCTGCGCTTGCCGATCGCGGGGAAGATCATCCTCAAAGGGACGCTCGCGCGCTTCGCCCGCAGCTTCGCACTCTCTCTGCGCAGTGGCGTGACCGCCGTGCAGAGCCTGACCCTGGTGGCGCAGGTGGTGGACAACGCGTTCTTGAGCCAGCGGATCGAGCACATGCGCCAGGGCGTCGAGCGGGGCGAGAGCGTACTGCGCACCGCCATCGCCTCGGGGGCGTTCACACCGGTGGCGCTGCAGATGATCCTGGTGGGCGAGGAATCGGGTTCGCTCGACGACATGATGGACGAGGTCGCGGACCTGTACACCCGCGAGGTCGACTACGAGCTGAAGACGCTCAGCTCGCAGATCGAGCCGATTCTGATCGTACTGCTCGGCGTGCTGGTTCTGATCCTGGCGCTCGGCGTGTTCCTGCCGATCTGGGATCTGGGCCGGGCGGCGTTTGGGCGTCCAGGGTGACTCGAGGTGAAGCGACGTGACACCGGCATTGCCGATTGGCGCCATGCGCTCGCCAGGGCACCCTGCGAGTTCAGGCTTCAGCCTGCTGGAGCTGGCAGTGAGCCTGACGCTGATCGGCGCGTGTCTATTGGCGCTGCTGGATCGAGTGCTCTTCTACCAGGAATTGGCCGAGAAGGCGCGCATGGAGTACACGGCCACCACGCTCAAGCTCGCGCTGCAGTTACGTGTGGGGACGCTGATGGCTGAAGGCCGGCGCATCGACTACCCCGCGCTCGCACGCGAAAACCCGGTGGCCTGGCTGGAGCGGCCGATGGCCGGCTATGCGGGCGAGGTGACGGCGGATCAGCCGGCGCGCCTGGCAGGCGGGTCCTGGTATTTCGACCGGCCACGCGCCGAACTGGTCTACGTGGTCGATCTCGACCGCCACTTCTCTTCCGGTGGCGAAGCCGGCGGTCGGGTGCGGTGGCACGTGCAGCTGGTACGGCCGTTCGGGCAGCCCGCGACGGACATGACGGCGGTCGGGGCACGTTTCGTATCGGTGGCGCCGTATCGCTGGTTCTGACGCCTCATAGGAGAACCCAGATGCAACTCTGGAAGCAGGCAAGGAAGCGGCTCCGCGCCGCGGGCTTCACGCTGGTGGAGCTGGTCGTGGTGATCACCATCCTCGGCATCCTGGCCGCCGTGGCGATCCCCAAGTTGGTCTCGCTGCAGATCGACGCGCGCATCGCCAAGATCAACGGCGCGCTGGGATCGGTGAAAGCAGCGGCTTCGCTCGCCCGTTCCGTCCAGCTCACGCAGGGCCTTGCGCCGAACACGGCAGTGGTGATGGAGGGGGTGACCATCGGCATGACCAACGGATATCCGAGCGCGGGCTCGATCGCGACCGCCGCCGGGGTCAGCTCTCCGGACTTCACTCTCGGGGCGGTCGCCCCGGCCGCAGGGGTGAACCAAATCAGGATCTCCACCGACCAGAACCACCTCAACTGCGCCATCGTTTATCAGGAGGCGGCGGCCAATGGCGCCCCTGTATACAGCAGCGGGCTCGATCCAACGAACCCGACAGACCGCAGCAACTGCTCTTGACCCAAACGCAGGCCACGCGGCTGGCTGAGCGTCGTGGCGCAACGCCGTCGGCATGCCCGCGATCGGGCATTGTTCTTGCGGTGGATGCGGCGGCGTTGGATAGCAACCCGGATTCCGGTTTCGTTTTGACCCGATGGAGATGTCAATGAAGAGTATGCAGAAGGGCTTTACGCTCATCGAGCTGGTGGTGGTGATCATCATCTTGGGGATTTTGGCCGCCGTCGCGCTTCCGAGGTTCATCGACCTCACCAACGACGCGCTGACCGCGGCCGTGCAGGGTGTGGCGGGTGCCGTCGCCTCCGGTTCGGCGATCAACTACGGGGCCTTCGCTGCCGGCCACGCCGGTACGGTCAGCATCGCCGGCGCCAACGCCGCGGTCTGCACCACCGCCAATCTCGGCCAACTGCTTACCGGCGGGTTCCCGAGCACTGGGGGCGTGGCGTACGCTGTCGTGACCAATGGCGGCGCCTGCGCAGGAGCCGGCACCACGACGACCTGCCAGATCAACGGCACGAAGGGCTCCACCACGATGTCCGCAGTCGTCACCGTGATCTGCACCGGTTAGATGCACGCTTGCCGGGATTCGGTTGACACCTGAACCAGCGGCGAGGATCGATCGCCCTCCAGAGGGAGCCGGGGCTGTAGCGACACGCAGGGGGCTCGGCCGCCATCGATGGCCGAGCCCCTTCCTGTCTGCAAGACCCGGCCACGGGCAGGACGAGTTGCAGCGCCACTTTTGAACGACTCGTCGAGCGTCGCCATCGACAGCGCCAGCGCCTGTAGCGCCATGCACGCGACGGCTTCGACCGATGCTCGCGCCGTCTCGGCCCTAAAGCGGCGCTAGGCAGGCGTCGTTAATACCGGCGTGACCGACCAGGTCGCCGCGCACGCCAGCGCGGCCTAGGCGCAAGGACATCCCGCCAGTTGGCGCAGTCAACCCACGCAGCCCTCACCCTGGCCGGCAGATCGGCGTCGCGCATCCCGACTAGGACAATGTCAAGCTGCCGCCTCACAGACTGATCATGCGTACAGCCGCTGACGATCGCGACGACCACTCGCTTCTTGGCGCCATCCAGGCAACCCGGAGCGGAAGCGCCGGCCGGGGCCGGGCTGGCCCAGTCGCAAAGCTCCACGCGGGACGCTCGGCGATGACGAGACGGCCGGTCCAGCTCTTCGCGCGACGCACCGGATAGGGGACAACGTGGCGCTGTTCGGTGCGAAGAGCAAAGGAGGCGACTGGCTCGCCGTGGGCATCTATGCCGATCGGATGGACCTCGCCCGGGTGGAGCGACGCAGCTCGGGGCGTCCCGTGGTTCAGCTGTGCGAGTCGTATGCCAAAAGGGGCGGCGATCTCGAGACGTTGAAGGCGGTGGGGCGCGCGGTGCGCGCCGAGCGTTTCCGCTGCTCGACCATGCTCGAAGCGAGCGACTACCGGATGCAGCTCATCGAGGCGCCTGCCGTCCCGCGATCCGAGCTGAAGGCCGCGGTGCGCTGGAAGCTCAAGGACCTGCTCGACTATCCCGTGGACGCCGCCACCGTGGACATCGCCGAGGTTCCTGCCGAGCGCTCCGGTGCGCTCCGCGGGCAACACCTGTTTGCGGTGTGCGCCCGCAACGAGCGCATCGGCGCGCGCATGCAGCTGTTTCGCGATGCAAGGCTGTCCCTGCAGGCGATCGACGTGCCGGAGATGGCGCAGCGGAACATCGCGCATTTGTTCGAGGAAGCGGGACGCGGGCTTGCGCTGCTCGCGTTTGACGACCAAGGCGCCATGCTGACCATCACGGCCGGCGGCGAGCTCTACTTGGCCCGCCGAACCGACATCGCGGCAGACCAGCTGGTCGCCGTCCCCGGCGAGCACACCATGGAGCGGTTGGTGCTGGAGTTGCAGCGCACGCTGGACCACTTCGACCGACAGCACAACCATCTCACGGTTTCGAAGCTGCTGGTGGCGCCACGTCCAGGCGAGATCGGCCTCGAGCAGCAGCTGGCGGAGCATTTGGATCTGCCGGTGCGCGTCCTCGATCTGAGCGAAGTCTTGGACCTCGCCGGGGTGCCCGAGATGCGCGAGGTCCCGAGCCAGGGGCACTGGCTGCACATCGTCGGCGCTGCTTTGCGTGACGAACGGGCGGCGGCGTGATGCAGCAGATCAACCTCTACAACCCGGCGCTGCTGCCGACAGCCGACTTGTTCTCGGGGCGCATGGTGTTGCTGGGCCTCGGAGGACTACTACTGGTGAGCTTGATCGGCGTCGCATGGAGCAGCCTGGAGGCAGCAAACACAGCGCGGGAGGAACAGCGCGTTGAAGAGCGGCTGACGGCGTTGCGCAACGAGGTGACGAGCCTGTCACAACAGGTCACGGTGCACCGCCCGAGCGCCCAGCTCAGCGCAGAACTCGCGGATCTCGACGCTCTGCTCGCCGGACGGAACGAGGTGGTCCAGGTGTTGCACAGCGGGGCCCTGGGGGATACCAAGGGCGTCTCCGAATACTTCCGCGCATTCGCCCGTCAGACGCTGGAAGGGGTCTGGCTCACAGGGTTCAGCATCGCGGGAGCGGGATCGGACGTGGTCATCGAGGGCCGCACGGTGCGGGCGGAATTGGTGCCCACCTACCTCCGCATGCTGCGGCACGAGGAGGTGTTGCGCGGGCATGCGTTCGAGGCACTGCGGATCGAAAAACCAGCGGCAGCGCTGTCGGCGAACGAGGCCAAGAAGAGCGCCGAATTCCTGGAGTTCCGGTTGTCCAGCCGCATACCGGAGTCGCCAGGCGCAGCGATGCAGCAGGGGTCCAGAAAGTGAAGGCGCTGCTACAGCGATACAGCAAGCGGTTGGATGCCCTCGCGCGCCGTGAACGCATCCTGATCCTGGCCGCGGGCGCGAGCCTGCTGCTGGTGCTCCCCTATGCGCTGGGAGCCGCGCCCGCCCTGGAACGGGCCAAGACACTTTCGAGCCGTCTCGCCGAGGCGCAGAACCAGATCCTCACACTGGAAGCAGAGAAGCGCGAGCTCGAGAGCGCACTGCAACACGACCCCGACGCGGCCCTGCGCCAGCGCGTTGCGGAGCGGCGCAGCCAGATCGCACAAATCGACGCCCGGCTCTTGAGCCTCCAGCGCACGCTGGTGCCGCCCGAGAAGATGGCCGCGATGCTGGAGGAGCTGGTGGGCCAGGACCGCCGCGTGCGGATCGTGGGCCTGCGCAATCTGCCTGCCGCGCCGTTATTGGACAAGGCCGGCGGTGAGCAAACCGCGGCCGGGGTCGGCAAAGGGGCGAACTCGGCACCTGCCGAGTCGATGCCATCGCTGGGTGGGGCCGCTTCTCCCCATCACGTCTTCAAGCATGGGGTAGAGGTTGTCGTCGAAGGCAGTTATCTCGATCTGCTCGCCTACGTTGCGCGGCTCGAAAAGCAGACCTGGCAGGTCTACTGGGGCCGCACCGTGATGAGCGCCGCCCCTCCGAGGATCCAGGTGGCGCTGACGCTGTACACGCTGAGCCTGGATCAGGCCTGGTTGGTGGTGTAACGCATGCGGGCGCACGCCTCGATCTGGATCCTGACCTTGGGGCTTGCTGGCGTTCAGGCAGTCTGCGCGCAGGTGCTTTCGGATCCGACGAGACCGCCAGCAGCGTTCCAGAGCGTCGGGCAGTTGCCGGCCGGTCCAGACCGTGGCGGCTTGATCCTCCAATCGGTATTGATCTCTTCCGACAGCCGCTCGGCGATCATCAGCGGCCAGCATGTGATGCTGGGCGAAAAATTCAGAGGGGTGCGTCTGGTGCGGGTGGCCGAAACCGAGGTCGTCCTGCTCGGCGGCGGCACGTCGCGCACTCTGAAGCTTTTCCCGGGCGTCGAGAAGCGACCGGCGGGCTCGACACGGGAGATAGGCCTACCGGAGACGCCCCGGAACGCTCGGACCTCGGCCCACAGGACACCGGGACCGCGGAGACCACGATGACGAGCAAATCCAAGTTGCTAGCGCTCGTCTCCCTGAGCCTAATTCTGGGCTGCGCCCAGCACGCAGGAATGAAAACGCACTACGAAGCCGCGATCGGCGAGCTCGACAAGTCCGCCTCCTCGAAGTCCGCAGCGAGCCCCTCCGAGGCGGTCAGCCAGGCGCTTCTGCCGCCGTTGGTGGTGGAGATGCCCAAGGTCGAAGACAAGGCCGGCGAGACGCGCTTCGACCTCAACGTCAACAACGCGCCGGCGCAGGAGGTATTCCTGGCCATCGCCTCGGGCACCCGCTACAGCATGATCGTGCCTCCCGGGGTCACGGAGAAGTTGTCCGTGAACTTGAAAGACGTCACGATGTTCGAGGCGCTAGACACGCTCCGCGAGTTGTACGGCTACGAATACAAGGTGGTGGGCAGCCGCATCTTCGTTCAGCCGCTGTCGATGCAAACGCGCGTGTTCCAGGTCAATTACCTGTATAACCAGCGCAAGGGCCGCAGCGAGCTGCGCGTCTCCTCCGGCGCGATCTCCGATTCGACCACCCAGGGACAAGGCGCCCCCGCTACCGCCGCCACCGCCACCATTCCACAGGGACCCACCGCTCACGCACTCGAGAGCAGCAGAGTCGAGACGACCTCCGAGCTCAACTTCTGGACCGACCTGAACAATGCGCTCCGTGCCATCGTCGGCAGCGGAGAAGGCCGCAACGTGATCGTCAACGCCGAATCCGGAGTCGTGCTGGTGCGTGCCATGCCCTCCGAGCTGCGCGAGGTGGACCAGTTCCTGAAGACCATGCAGGGCGTGGTCGCGCGCCAAGTCCTGCTGGAAGCGAAGATCGTGGAAGTGGACCTCAGCGACAACTTCGCCACCGGGATCAACTGGGCCGCGTTCCACGCCGGCAGCAACGCCCGCATCGCCGGAGGCGTGCTGCAGCCGGGGACGAACCTGAGCCCGCTGGGCGGGATGAGCACCTTCACCACCATCGGGCCGGACGGCCAGCCGCTGCCTAACTCCATCTTCGCGTCCAACCCCGCGTTTCCCGGAACGCTCCTGACGGGCTCCTCCGTGCCGGGGACCATCTTCGGGCTCGCGTTCCAGACGAGCAACTTCGCCGCGCTGCTCGATTTCCTGGAAACCCAGGGGGAGCTGCAGGTGCTGTCCAGTCCGCGCATCGCCACGCTGAACAACCAACAGGCGGTGCTCAAGGTGGGCACCGACCAGTTCTTCGTTACGAACGTCACCACCAACCAGACCACGACCATCGGCGGCGCCGTGCAGAACTCGCCGACGATCATCACCCAGCCCTTCTTCTCCGGGGTGGCTCTCGACGTCACGCCGCAGATCGACGAGAACGGTCTGATCACGCTGCACCTTCACCCGTCGGTGAGCCTGGTGATCGAGAAGCAGACGAGCGTGGATTTGGGTGACGCCGGAGTGTTCAAGCTGCCACTCGCCTCGAGCAGCGTGAGCGAAACCGACACCATCGTGCGCGTCGGCAACGGGAATATCGTGGCCATCGGCGGCCTGATGAAACAAACGGATTCGCGGAACAACGGGCAAGTACCCGGACTGGGCGACATCCCCGTCCTGGGACATCTGTTCAAGAACACCAACCGCAGCTCGGTCAAGAGCGAGCTGGTGATCTTGCTCAAGCCGACCGTCATCAACAGCGACGAGAGCTGGAGGCAGAGTGCCGAAGATGCCCGCAACCGGATCCGCGACTATAAGCACGAAGAATTCGCCCGCTACTGGCGCGACGAAGTCGCGCCCCAGAAGCCGGCGGCCCAGCAGGGCGACGCAGCGAAACAACCGCAGGCGCCCAAGCAATGACGACATCGCACACTGCCTGAGTCATGTATCGGAGCCATTTCGGGCTGCGTGAGCTGCCGTTCGGCATCACGCCGGACACTAGCTTCGCGTTCTCGTGCGCCTCCCACCAGGAGGCGCTCAACACCCTGCTGGTGGCGGTCGCGAACGGCGAGGGGTTCATCAAGATCACCGGCGAGGTGGGTACGGGTAAGACGCTCCTGTGCCGCCGCTTCCTGTCCACGCTCGACGCCGGCTACGTTTCGGCCTATATCCCTAACCCTTGTCTCGACCCGCACGCGTTGATGCTCGCGCTCGGTGAGGAGCTCGGGCTGCAGCTCGACGCGGGCGCGGATCAGCACCAGTTGCTGAAGGAGCTCAACTCGACGCTTCTCGACTCGGCGCGCGACGGCAAGCGCGTCGTGGTATGCCTCGACGAAGCGCAGGCGATGCCGCTCGAAACTCTGGAGGCGCTGCGGCTGCTGAGCAACCTGGAGACGGAGAAGCGCAAGCTGCTGCAGGTGGTCTTGTTCGGTCAGCCGGAGCTGGATCTGCGGCTGGAGGCGGAGGCAGTACGCCAGCTACGCCAGCGGATCACGTTCCAATACCACCTCGGCGCGCTGAGCCGTGAGGAGCTCGCCTACTATCTGGAGCATCGGCTGCGCGTGGCGGGCTACGTCGGGGCACGCATGTTCACGCCGCGGGCCACGGCGGCGATCTACCGAGGCACGCGCGGAATCCCGCGGCTGGTAAACATCGTGGCGCACAAATGCCTGATGCTCGCCTATGGCCAAGGCGGTCACGAAGTGCGGGCCCGGCATGTGCGCGTTGCCGCGAACGACACTCCTGCAGTCGGCGTGTTACAGGACGGCTGGTGGTGGTGCTGGATGCCTACGGTGGCCGCGGCTGCCGTGGGAACCTGGCTGCTGATGCGATGAGCCTGATCAACCAGGTCCTCCAGGACCTCGAGCGACGCCACGGGCGTGGGGTGGAAATGCGGGAATTGGTGCGGGCGGTCCGCCCAGCCCCCCGGCTTCGAACGCACCGTATGGTATGGATCGTGGTGTCAGGCTGTGCGGGCGCCGCGCTCCTGCTTTGGGTCTTGTTTCGGCCTCATTTGGCGCCTGCTCCCGGATCATGGACCGCCGCCACAGCTCCAGGCCCAGCGGAAGCCGTTTCCCAGGCCGCACCCGCGGTCGACGCCCAAGTCAGCAGGCCCCCCAGAATCAGCCCCGGCCCGTCACAAATCCCAGTGGCCGCACCCCGGGCGGTGGCGGTCCGTCCTAGCTCGCTCGTCACAGTTGCAGCGCGTCCTGAAGACGCCTCTGCGCGCGCCGAGCGCAAAGATCCCCAAGCCACCGGACAAGCGGAGACTAGCCTCTCGACAACAGCCCCCGAACCGGCAACGACCGCCGATGTCCCTCCTGGCCTGTCCGGCGCAAGCGCGCCGATGGCGGCGAATGCCGAACCGCCCGCATCCCCTGTCGCGCGACCCGGACCCAGCATTCAGAAACAGGTCCGGCCACCATCGCAGCGCGAGCGGGCCGAGTCAGAAACCCGGCGGGGCTTGGCGGCCCTGCAGATCGGCGACGTGACGGAGGCGGAGGACAGTTTGCATCAGGCGCTCACCATCGACCCGCTTGCCGACAAGGCGCGCCAAGCGCTGGTTGGCCTGTGCTTGGACCGGGGTAGGAGCGAGGACGCAGAGCGGCTCTTGGATGAGCGCCTGAACATCGATAACCGGCATGCCGGGTTCGCCATGGCGTTGGCACGGCTGCAGCTTGCGCGTGGCGCCAACGCCGATGCGCTGGCGACGCTGGAACGCTCCGCACGCTCCGGCGAGGCGAGCGCGGGATACCAAGCGATATTGGCGAGCGCCTACTCACGGGTGGGGCAGCACAAGGAGGCCGCAGAGCGCTACAAAGCCGCCGCGCAACTGGCGCCGCAGACCGCGCTCTGGCTACTGGGCATGGGGGTGGAGCTGAAGGCCGACCAGCGCCCTGCAGAGGCCCGCGCGGCCTTCCAGCGGGCCCGAGACGTGGGTGGTCTGAACTCGCAATTGGCGAGCTTCGTCGACCAGCAGCTGTCCCAACTCCGCTGACCAGCGGTCGGCAGTAACAGATGCGAGCGGCGCGGTCAGCGACTCTCTGCCCTCGCCACAACCCATCCGACGACCTCCCGGGCACCGGCGCGCTTGAGGGTCCGCGCCAACTCCTCCAGCGTGGCGCCGGTGGTCATCACGTCGTCGACCACTGCCACACGGGAAGCCTCCAGCGCCCCATGCCATTCAAAAGCGCCGCGGACGTTGCGCTGGCGCTCATCCCACGGCAAGCTCGCCTGCGGCGGCGTATCTCGCGCCCTGACGCAGCGCTGCATGTCCAGGCGTGCGCCCAGCTTGCCGGCGACCACCCGAGCAAGCTCCAGAGCCTGGTTGAAACCGCGCCGCCGCAGCCTCTGCGGTGAGAGCGGCATCGGCACGATCAGATCCGGCGCCGGCTCCAAAGCGACGCGCTCGGCCAACAGCGCGCCGAGCGGCCGGGCCAGGCGCAGGGCTCCTGCATACTTCAGACGCCGGATAGCCGCATCAGCGGGGAAGCGGTAAGACACCGCGGTCACCACGCGCGCGAGTTCGAGCGGGTCCAGCAAGCAGCGCCCGCACCGCTCACCCCCTGGCGAGAGCTCGGCGCAGACCGGGCAGCGCTGCGCATTCCAGCCCGGAAGATCGCCTCGGCACCGCAGGCAGATTCCGCCGCGCGCGTCCGCGCTGCGGCAGAACAGGCACCGTTGAGGGAGCGCGAAGCGCTGCACTAACTTACGCGTGGCGTCCGCCGCGCGGGCCAGCATTGACTTCGGGGACCCTGCACTTATCATCCTGCAACGCAGTCTAACAGCAGCCAGCCTGGCCCTGTCCGCCCGTCATTCCGGCATGTCCGTCCCCGAACCCCTCGACAAGCAGCGCATCCGCCGTCAGTTCGCGCGCGCCGCCGCGAGTTACGACGCCAGCGCATCAGTCAGCCGCGAGATCTGCTCACGCTTGCTCGAGCGGCTCGATCTGGTGCGGATGACCCCTACGCAGATCCTCGATCTGGGAAGCGGCACCGGGCTAGCCGCCGGCGCTCTCGCTCGGCGCTACTCGAAAGCCCGCGTGCTAGCGCTCGATTCCTGCCTCCCGATGCTGCGCCAGCGCGGTCGCACCCGGGGCGGCTCCGAGTGGTTGCGTGCGATGGTCAAGCGAACGTCGATCCACAAGCTGTGCGCGGATTTCGAGCGACTGCCAGTACGCACCGGGTCGGTCGACCTTGCGGCGTCCAATCTCGCGCTGCATTGGAGCATCGCCCCGGAGGCGGCGATGCGCGAGGCGCACCGAGTGCTTCGCCGCGGCGGGTTGCTCCTGTTCAGCACGCTGGGTCCGGACACGCTGCAGGAGCTGGCTCGCGCAGCCGCCGATGCCGGCGGGCGCACGCCGGTCCACACGTTCACGGATATGCACGACCTCGGCGACCTGCTCGTGCACACGGGGTTCGCCGACCCGGTGATGGAGATGGAGCGATTGTTCGTGACGTACGCGCGGTTGCAGGACCTGTTGCAGGACCTGCGCTCGAGCGGCGCGCTGTCTGCCAAAGCGGGCGGTGGCGGCTTGCGCACCCCGCGATGGCGCGATCGCCTGTTCCGGCGCTACGAAGAGTTGCGCCGCGACGGCCGGCTGCCCGTGACCCTCGAGATCATCTATGGCCACGCCTGGAAACCCGAACAGGGCCCGCGCGTTACAGCTGACGGGCGTGCGGTGGTGCACGTCGAGCTGCCGCGGCGCCGATGATGCGGCGCCGATGGTATGGCGTCGCTGATCCGGCGAGTTGAGAAGCATTCCTCGCCGCCATCATCGGCCGCCGTCCTTGCGGGTGTGCGGAGCGTGTGCTACATTTCGGCGCGCTGCGAGACGGGAGACCCGCAGCTGCAATCGCCGGAGAAGTGGACCCGAGAAGCTGAATGGACTGCGCCGACGCCAGCGAGCCCGCGGAATACCTCCTCGTCGCCAGAAGGAACAACTCCCTCACGTCCGCCGGTAGAGCGATCGTCTTCGGGTCTCTCGCAGTCATCTCTCTCGCGATCTCGCTCGCCTTTGCCTTCCTCGGCGCATGGCTCGTCTTTCCGTTCGCCGGAGCGGAGATGGTCGTGCTCTTCTTCGCGTTCCGGTATGTGGACCGGCATGCCGCAGACTACGAGAGCATCACCATTCAGGGAGATCGCGTGCTGGTTGAAAGATGGGAGACAGGTACGGTCTGCCGGTTCGAGCTCAACCGCTGGTGGGCGCAGGTCGTGCTGAACCGGGAGCAGCCGGGCCGGACCACACTCGCGCTTCGGTCGCACGGTCGGCAAGTGGAGTTCGGGCATCACCTCACGCAGGAGCAGCGCGAAGCGCTCGCGCAGACTCTCCGCGAACAACTGAGAAACCCTCATTGAGTGCAGACCACCTCGGGGAGACTATGATCAGAAGAACCGCGCAGACACTCGCCAGCTTGTTTCTCTGCTTCGCGGCCGGCCTCGTGCATGCCCAGAGCCGGTACAACTTGCAGCCGCCGCAGACAATCATCGCGCGCGAGATCTATACGCTCCACACGATCATCCTGCTCATCTGCGTAGTCATCTTCATCGTCGTCTTCGGCGCGATGTTCTACGCGCTGTGGCGGCATCGCAAGTCGGTCGGCCACAAGGCGGAGCAGTTCCACGAGAACACCACGGTCGAGGTCATCTGGACCATCATCCCGTTCCTGATCCTGGTATTCATGGCATGGCCGGCCACCAAGACCGTGCTGGCGATGAAGGACACCTCGAACTCGGACATGACCGTCAAAGCCACGGGCTATCAATGGAAGTGGCGCTACGACTATCTCGACGAGGACATCAGCTTCTACAGCACGCTGTCCACACCACGCGAGCAGATCGACAACATCGCCCCGAAAGGAGAGCACTATCTGCTCGAAGTCGATAACCCGCTGGTGGTGCCGGTGGGCAAGAAAGTGCGGATCCTGACCACCGCCAACGATGTGATCCATTCCTGGTCGGTGCCTGCGTTCGGTGTCAAGCAGGATGCGATCCCCGGATTTGTGCGCGACACCTGGTTCAAGGTGGACAATCCCGGCACCTACCGCGGCCAGTGCTCCGAGCTGTGCGGCAAAGATCACGGGTTCATGCCCATCGTGGTGGAAGCGCTGCCCGAGGCCCAGTACAAGGAATGGGTCGCGCAGCAGACGGCGAAGAAATCCCAGGCCACCGCTTCCGCGGCCGCGGAAGCGGGCAAGACCTACAGCATGCAAGAGTTGATGGCGCAGGGCGAGAAGGTGTATTCGAAGACCTGCGTGGCCTGCCATCAGGCAAACGGACAGGGCCTGCCTCCCACATTCCCTGCGCTTGCGGGCGGCAAGATCGCCACCGGCCCGATTGCCGGCCACATCGACATCGTGACCAACGGGAGCAAGAAGAACCCGGTGATGGTCGCTTGGAAGAATCAGCTTTCCGATCTGGAGATCGCCGGGGTCATCACCTACGAGCGGAATTCCTTCGGCAACAAGCTGGGCGATATGGTGCAGCCCAAGGACATCGCCGCAGCGCGTAAGTAGCGCCCAGGTGCGAGGGTCCGGATTCGCAGGGTAGTCGCGGACGACGAATTGAGTCAGGAGACATCGATGGAAGCAGCCTACGGCCACGCGCAGGATACAGCCCACGCCCACCATCCCACTGGCATCATGCGGTGGATCATGACGACTAACCACAAGGACATCGGCACGCTGTACCTGTGGTTCGCGTTCATCATGTTCCTCACCGGCGGCGTGATGGCGTTGACCATCCGTGCCGAGCTGTTCCAGCCCGGCCTGCAGATCGTGCAGCCCGAGATGTTCAACCAGCTCATCACGATGCACGGGCTGATCATGGTGTTCGGGGCGATCATGCCCGCGTTCGTCGGCTTCGCGAACTGGCAGGTGCCGCTGATGATCGGCGCGCCCGACATGGCCTTCCCGCGCATGAACAACTGGAGCTTCTGGCTGCTGCCGGTCGCCGCGATCCTGCTGGTCGGCTCGTTCCTGGCACCGGGCGGAGCGACGGCCGCCGGATGGACGCTGTACGCGCCGCTGTCGATTCAGATGGGGCCGGGGATGGACATGGCGATCTTCGCCATCCACATCCTGGGGGCATCCTCGATCATGGGGGCGATCAACATCATCACCACGATCCTCAACATGCGCGCCCCCGGCATGACGCTCATGAAGATGCCACTGTTCGTCTGGACCTGGCTCATCACCGCGTATCTGCTGATCGCGGTCATGCCGGTGCTGGCGGGGGCCGTGACCATGACGCTCACCGACCGCCATTTCGATACACACTTCTTCAACGCGGCCGGTGGCGGCGACCCGGTGATGTTCCAGCACATCTTCTGGTTCTTCGGGCACCCCGAGGTCTATATCATGATCCTGCCCGGGTTCGGGATCGTGTCGCAGATCATTCCGACCTTTGCGCGCAAGCCGCTGTTCGGATACTCGTCGATGGTCTACGCCACCGCCTCGATCGCGATCCTGTCTTTCATCGTCTGGGCCCATCACATGTTCGTCGTGGGCATGCCGGCAGCGGGGCAGCTGTTCTTCATGTACGCCACCATGCTGATCGCAGTCCCGACCGGGGTAAAGGTGTTCAACTGGGTGGCGACGATATGGAAGGGCTCGATATCGTTCGAGACCCCGATGCTGTTCGCGCTCGGCTTCATTTTCCTGTTCACCATGGGCGGGTTCACGGGGCTGGTGTGCGCGATCACTCCCATCGACATTCAAATCCAGGACACGTACTACGTCGTAGCCCACTTCCACTACGTGCTCGTGGCGGGCGCTTTGTTCGCGATCTTTGGAGGCATCTACTACTGGCTTCCCAAGTGGACCGGACATATGTACGACGAGAAGCTCGGACAGATCCACTTCTGGCTCTCGTTCATCTTCTTCAACGTCGCGTTCTTCGTCCAACATTTCCTGGGCTTGGCGGGCATGCCACGACGCATCCCCGACTACGCGCTGCAGTTCGCGGACTTCAACAAGGTATCGAGCATCGGCGCGTTCGGCTTCGGACTTTCGCAGCTGCTGTTCCTCTACATCGTGGTCAAGTGCATCCGCGGTGGAGCGAAGGCAGCGGACAAGCCGTGGGAGGGTGCGGACGGGCTGGAGTGGACCCTGTCCTCGCCGCCCCCGTACCACAGCTTCGAGACTCCACCGGTGGTCAGATGAGCATGCTGCGGCTGGACTCCGGCGGCGTCGCTTCGCGTGGTGAGCGTCGAGCGTGGCCAGGAACTTGAAGACCGCGCTGATCCTGTTGTCGGTGGCCCTGGCCTTCTTCGTCGGCGTGATCGTGCGTATTTGGTTGTGGCCTTCGGGATGAACGGCAAGCCGGAAAATCGCGTCCTCCTGGTGAAGCTCGTGGTCGTGGCCGGCGTCATGTTCGGTTTCGGGTTCGCGCTGGCTCCGTTCTACAACAAGCTGTGCGAGGCGGTGGGGCTGAACCAGATCCAGTCCGCCGACGCCCCGGTCAACACACAGGTAGACCGCACGCGGGTGGTGACCCTGCAGTTCGATTCCAACCTGCGCGATGACCTGCCCTGGACCTTCCGGCCGCTGACCAAGAGCCTGCAGGTCCATCCCGGGGAGCTCGTGCACGTGCTCTACGAGGTCAAGAATGCCTCGGACCAGCCGGTGATGGGGCAGGCGATCCCCAGCTACGGGCCGCAGCTCGCCGCGCAGTATGTGAAGAAGCTGGAGTGCTTCTGCTTTACGCGGCAACAGCTCCAAGCGCACGAGACCCGCTCGATGGCCGTGGTATTCGTCCTCACACCCAACCTGCCCCAGGATGTTCACACCGTCACTCTGTCCTATACGTTTTTCAAGGTGGAAGGGGCGGGGCGACAGGCAGGCTGAGCGGTCCGACGCATGGCGCAAACGGAGCGAAGCGACCAAAAGGCCAAGCGGGCCGGGCCGCTGCAGGTTGCCAAGGCGGTGTTTTGGTCCTTCTTCGGCGTGCGCAGGTCCAAGGACCATGACGCCGACGCGGCAAGCTTGACGCCGGTTCAGGTGATCGTCGCCGGGATCATCGGTGCGGCACTGTTCGTGTTTGTTCTGATCATGGTGGTGCGTTTGGTGACGAGCTGAAGCGAGAGTCAGTCCAGACACACTCGGGGAGAAAGGAGAAAACGAAATGGCGACTCAGGCTGGACGCTACTACCTGCCGGAACCTTCCTATTGGCCCATCGTCGGGTCCGTAGCGCTGCTGTTGATGGCCAGCGGCGCGGTGATGTGGCTCAATCAAGTCGGTGCTGGCCCGTGGGTCGTGCTGGTGGGGCTCGCCGTCTTGATCGTCATGCTGGTCGGCTGGTTCGGCACCGTCATCCGAGAGAGCGAAGGCGGCAAGTTCAACAAGCAGGTCGACATCTCCTTCCGTTGGGGGATGAGCTGGTTCATCTTCTCCGAGGTGATGTTCTTCGCCGGCTTCTTCGGCGCGCTGTTCTATATGCGCGTGTTGTCCGTGCCGTGGCTGGGTAGCGGCGAGACGATGGAGCTGCTCTGGCCGGGGTTCAAGGCTGCGTGGCCGGTCGCGGGCCCCGGCCTGAAGGAGATGTTCACGCCCATGCACGCAATGGGCATTCCGGCGGTGAACACTCTCATCCTACTGTCCTCGGGAGCGACCGTGACCTGGGCGCATTGGGGTCTGAAGAAGGGCAACCGCGCGCAACTGAACCTGGGCCTGTTGCTGACCATAGTGCTCGGCATCACCTTCTTATGCCTGCAAGCGTATGAGTACCACCACGCCTACACAGAACTCAATCTCACCTTGACCACCGGGGCCTACGGCGCAACCTTCTTCATGCTCACGGGCTTCCATGGCTTCCACGTGACACTGGGCACGATCATGCTGATCGTGATCCTGGTGCGGTGCCTGCTCGGGCACTTTAAGCCCGACCACCACTTCGGCTTCGAAGCCGTATCGTGGTATTGGCACTTCGTCGACGTGGTCTGGCTGCTGCTGTTCGTGCTGGTGTACTGGCTGTAGAGGCGGAACCGGAGACGGGGCGGTCCCGCTGCGGGCGGGGTAGCCCGAGCGCGCCGCACCCGAGGGTGCGGCGTGTCTTTTCTGGGGTCGGAAGCTTGGATCAGTGCAGGCCGGTCTTCGGGATCAGCCCCAAGTAGTAGCCGGCCATGAGCAGGAGGAACAACCCGATCGAGAGCGAGATGCGCACCGTCAGTGCCTTGACGGTCCGCTCCGTGGTGCCCTTATCGCGGATCAGGAACCAAAGAGCCGATCCGAGGCTGCCTACGATCAGCACGAGCATCACGATGACCACAACTCTCATTTCGAACCTCTGTACGCTTCACCGGAGTCTACTCCTGCGCACTGGGCGGCGCTATCGGCTGCCTCGCGGGAGTTAGGGACATGGCTTCTCGCCTCAATCTCAGGCCGCGGCTTCTGCCGACGGTCGCAGCGGCACTCGGCATTGCACTGACCCTGGCTTTAGGAAGCTGGCAGCTCGACCGTGCCGGGCAGAAGCTCGAGCTTCAGCGTCGGATGGAACGAGCAGAGCACGGATCACCTCTGCATCTCGGGGCGGAACCCATTCAGACCCCCGACATGGCCTACTACAAAGTCGAGGCAAGCGGAGAATTCCTGGCGCAGGACACGGTCTATCTGGACAACAGAACCCGCAAAGGTGTGGCCGGCTATGAGGTGATTACACCGTTGCGGCTCAACGACGGCGGGCGCTGCGTTTTGGTCAATCGCGGATGGGTTGCGGCCGGCCCCAGCCGCAGTCATTTGCCGGAGGTGCGCACACCAGCCGGACACATCCGAGTAGAGGGCGTGGCGCTGCCTGGAAATCAACGCGGATTTGAGCTGTCCAACCGGGTCCAAGTGGGCAGGGTCTGGGAGCACGTCACGGTCGAGCGGTACCGGAACGCCTACGGGCTGGAGCTGCAGCCGATCATCATCCGCGCTCAAAACGATCTGGGAGACGGCTTGGCGCGCGACTGGCCGCCGCCCGACGTGGGCGTCGATCGACATCGCGCGTACGCCGCACAGTGGTTCGCGATGGCGCTGGCCATCTTCGTCCTGTATGTCGTCCTCACCGTCAAGCGGAAGCACAGCGCAGCGCCAGCGGCGTAGCTTGTGGCTCATGGCCGCCGTCGCGGTGCTGCCTGCGCTCGCCGCCTACGCGATGTATTACCTATGGCGCCCGACGGCGTTCACGAACTATGGGGAGCTCATCCCAGCCATGCCGGTAGCCGATCTCGCCGCGCGCCAACCGGACGGCACGCAGTTCAAGCTCGCCGCTCTGTCGGGCAAATGGGTATTCGTGATCGTGGATTCCGGCGCCTGTGATGAGTATTGCCGCCGGAAGCTGTACACGATCCGTCAGGTCCGACTGACACAGGGCAAGGATATGGAGCGCGTCGAGCGCGCCTGGCTCATCGACGACGACCAGCCGCCAGCCCCGGAGCTGGCGCTCGAATATCAAGGCACACACCGTATCTACGCCAGAGGCAGCCCACTGCTCAGGGAGCTTCCAAGCGAGACGTCGGTGCGTGACCACATCTACATCGTGGATCCGCTCGGAAACCTGATCCTGCGCTATCCTCGCAACGCCGATGCGAGCAAGGTGAAAAAGGACCTCACCAGGCTGCTCCAGATCTCCAGGATCGGGTGAGGCTCGCGGTACTCCTCGCATCTACGTTGATGCTACACTTCGACGGCGGCTTCGCCGCCCCGGCACCCTACAGCCGAGGATTCGTCTGACGAGGATCCTGCATCCCCGTAGAACCGCCATGTCCGCCACCGTTCAGTCCAAACCGCTCGCGCCGCGCTTCCAGCAATTCCTACAGCTGACGAAGCCGCGCGTCGTATCCTTGATCGTGTTTACGGCCGTGATCGGAATGTTCCTCGCCAAACCCGGTCTGCCCCCGCTGGATGCAGTGCTGTTCGCAACCGTCGGTATCGCGCTGGTCGCAGGTGCCGCCGCGGCCATCAACTGCTTGGTGGAGCAGAGGATCGACGCGGTCATGGCCCGCACCCGCGCACGCCCCCTGCCCATGGGTCAGGTGACGCCGGCCCAAACACTGGGCTTTGCGGCCGCGGTCGGGGGGAGTGGTCTGGCGATGCTCTATCTGCTGGTCAACTCTCTCACCATGTGGCTCACACTGGCCACGTTCGTTGGCTACGCACTGGTGTACACCGTGATCCTCAAGCCTCTTACGCCCCAGAACATCGTCATCGGCGGAGCCTCCGGCGCGATGCCTCCGGTTCTCGGCTGGACCGCGGTGACCGGTGAGCTCAGCTCCGACGCCTTGCTGCTGTTTCTCATCATCTTCGCTTGGACGCCGCCGCACTTCTGGGCGCTGGCGCTGTTCCGCAAGCGCGAATACGAGAAGGCCGGCGTCCCGATGCTGCCGGTCACGCATGGGGATCGCTACACCCGCCTGCACGTGCTGCTGTACACCTGCATCCTGCTGGCGGTCAGCCTGCTGCCTTTCACGACCGGCATGAGTGGGCTGATCTATCTCGCCGCGGCGGGGCTGCTCGGGGGCATATTCCTCTGGTATGCGATCAAGGTGCACGTGGATTACAGCGATCGCATCGCGCAGCGGACCTTCCGCTACTCCATCGTGTACCTCTCGCTGCTGTTCGCCGCTTTGCTCGTGGACCACTACTTGCGCCTCCCCGCGTAATTGCGCTGACAAGACCGTGATACGCGCTCTATTGCCGGCCGGTCTGCTGTTGCTGTTCTTGGCTGGATGCGGGAGCGCTTCGCAAGCGCCCTCATTCCGCGCCACGGACGTGACCGGCACCGATCTCGGCAAGGACTTCCTGCTCCCTGACTTCAACGGAGTGCCCAGGCGACTAGCCGATTTCCACGGCAAGGTGGTGGTGGTGTTCTTCGGCTACACACATTGCCCGGACGTGTGTCCGACTACGCTGGCCGAGCTGGCCTCCGCGCAGCAGAAGCTGGGACCGCTGTCGAAGAAGGTCCAGGTGCTGTTCATCACAGCCGACCCCGAACGCGACACGCCGGATGTGCTCAAGCAGTATGTCACGGCCTTTAATCCTGGGTTCCTGGGGCTGCGGGGCACGCAGGAGGAGACCCTGCGGACCGCGAAGGAGTTCAAGGTCGTGATCCAAAAGGTGCCAGGAGCCGATCCCAACAACTACACCGTCGATCACTCCGCGGGGTCGTACATCTACGATCCCCAGGGTCGGCTGCGGCTGTACGTCAGCTACGGTCAAAGCGCGGACATCTATTCCCACGACATCGCCGAGCTCCTCAAGGCCTCTTGAGGCTCGGGAGGTGGAAGATCCGGTGCCCATGAGCGCATCGGTTCCGGGACTCGTGCCCGATCTCATACCGGCGCTCTGCCCACGATTTGCAGCTGTGCAAACGAAAACGCCGCCCAGGGGGGCGGCGTTCCGATTCTGCAGTTCGGGACGGGTCAGGCAGCGACCTGGATCTGCCCGCGCATCTTCTTCATCGCCTGAGCCTCGATCTGGCGGATGCGCTCGGCCGAGACGCCAAACTCGTCGGCCAGCTCGTGCAGCGTGGCAGCATCGGTTTCGCGCAGCCAGCGGGCCTCGATGATCCGGCGGCTCCGTGCGTCCAAGCTATTCAGCGCGCGCGCCAATCCTTCAGCGCGGGAGCGCTCGCCTTCCTCGTGCTCCAGGATCCGGCCAGGCTCATCTTCGGGGTTGGACAGATAGGAGAGCGGTCCGAAGCCATCCTCGTCTTCGTCGCCCATCGGCTCCAGGGCAATATCCTGGCCGCCCAGGCGCATCTCCATCTCCGAGACGTCCGATGCCTTGACGTTGAGTTGCTTCGCGACCGCATCGGTCTCGCTGGGCGACAAAGTCCCCAGGGTCTTCTTCATGCTGCGCAGGTTGAAGAACAGCTTCCGCTGTGCCTTGGTCGTGGCGATCTTCACGATGCGCCAGTTGCGCAGGATGTACTCGTGGATCTCCGCCCGGATCCAATGCACCGCAAACGACACCAAGCGTACCCCGCGGTCGGGGTCGAAGCGTTTCACGGCCTTCATGAGCCCCACGTTGCCTTCCTGGATCAAGTCGGCATGGGGAAGCCCGTAACCCAGGTACCCGCGAGCGATCGAGACCACCAGCCTCAGATGCGAGAGGATCAGTTGACGCGCCGCGTCCAAGTCATCGTGCTCGCGCAGGCGCCGCGCCAACCCCATTTCCTCTTCCTCGGACAGAAGCGGGAAACGGTTCACAGTCTGGATATAGCTCTCCAGGCTGCCGGAAGCGGCGGGCAGGACCAGCGCTGCGGTAGGCAAGCGATTGATCATTAACGGCTCCTCCTGTAGACCTTGCAGTTTAGCACTCGAGCAGTAAGAGTGCCAATTCCACCTAAAGTTCCCGACTGATTTGGTCGGCTATCGGCCCTCGATCTCCGCCAGATGGCGAGTGACCGAGAGCCAGGCCCCCAGCCAACCCAAGACCGCTGAAAATCCAAGGAGTTCGGCTACGTCGGCCGGGCGCAGCCCAGGCAGCCGGAGGTCGGTCGAGTAAAGGCTGGCCAGGATCCCCAAGTCGCGGTTCAGGAGGAACGCCGCCCCCTCCACGATGAGCCACGCCGCCAGGCCGCCAGCCAGCCCTTGCAGCGCTCCAAAAAACAGAAACGGCCGCCGGATGAATGCGTTGGTCGCGCCGATCAGCTTGGCGACCTCGATCTCCTCGCGCCGCGTGAGGATCTGCAGCCGGATCGTGTTGAACGTCACGGCCACAAGAGCGGCAGACAGCAGTCCTCCCAGGATCGCGGCCCCAGTGCGCCCCAAGCGTACGGCGGCATCCAGCCGGCGAGCCCACTCCGAGTCCAGCTGGACATGCGCGACCTTGGGCCAACGCGCCGCCTCGTCGCGCAGGCGTTCCAGCGTCTCTGGACGGTTGTCTCGCACGGTCGCCACGAACGCGTCCGGCAGCGGGTTCTGCTGAAGATCGTCGAGCACGTCTGCAAGTCCGGCGCTGCGCTTGAGATCAGCCAAGGCCTGTGCGCGGGGAATGAAACGCCAGGTTCCGACCCCCGGGTCAGTACGTAACTGCCGCTCGACGTAGCCGGCGTCGCCCGCAGTCGCATCCAGAGCCAGGAAGATGCTGATTTGAGGGTCGGTGGACAGCTGGCGCGTGAAGGACTGCAGCCGGGTCAAGCTCAAGTAAAGGCCGGCGGGCAAGCTCAGCGCCACGGCGATCACCAGCACGTTGAGCCCGGAGGCGAGCGGGCTCGCCAGCAGACGGCCAACGGCGTCGCGCAACGCCCTGCCATTGTCGCGCAGCCAAGTCTTCACGCCTCCAGCCGTCCCCGGCTCAGCGAGATCGTGCGCACGTTGAGGCTCTGCACGACCATGCGGTCGTGCGTCGCGATCACCACCGTCGCCCCCACCTGATGGAGCGCACGGAACAGATGTACGATATCGCGTCCGTACGCCTCGTCGAGATTGCCGGTGGGCTCATCCGCAAGGAGGACGGCCGGGCGATGCACCACCGCACGGGCGATGCACAGGCGCTGCTGCTCCCCGCCGGACAATGTCACCGGCATAGCCTTTTCCTTTGCGAGCAGTCCAACCTTGTCGAGCGCGGCGCGAGCGCGGCGCGCTGCATCGCGACCGTCAAAGCCGGCGATCTGAAGGGGCAGCAGCACGTTTTGAAACGCATTCCGGTCGCGCAACAGCTTGTGGTCCTGGAACACGATGCCGAACCGGCGGCGCAGAAACGGAACCGCAGCCGGCTTCAGCTTTGCCACGTTCTGCCCGCTCACCAGCACGGTTCCGGAGGAAGGGGACTCAATCCCCGCCATCAGCTTCAGCACCGTGCTCTTGCCCGCGCCGGAGTGCCCCGTGATCAGAACCAGCTCGCCCGCTTCGATCGCGAACGAAACATCCTGCAAGGCGTCGTATCCGCCGGGGTAGCGCTTATGGACCTGGCCGAAGCTGATCATCAGCCGATGCGGGGCGGCCGCCGGGCCTAGTCGAATAACGCGTCCACGAACTGGCGGGCGTCGAAGGGCTGCAGGTCGTCGATCCCCTCGCCTACGCCGATGAAGCGGACCGGAATCGGCTTGAAACGGGCAATGGCCGCCAAGGCGCCGCCCTTTGCCGTTCCATCGAGCTTCGTCACGGTCAGCCCGGTCACGCCCAACGCGTCGTCGAAGGCACGCACCTGGCTCACTGCGTTCTGGCCCGTGTTGGCGTCGAGGACCAGCATCACCTCATGTGGGGCGTCGGGGATCACCCTCGTGATCACGCGCCTCACCTTCTTCAACTCTTCCATGAGGTGGAGCTGGGTCGGCAGGCGACCCGCCGTGTCCGCGATCAGCAGATCCACGCCGCGAGCCTGTGCCGACTGCAGGGCGTCGAACACCACTGCGGCGGGATCCCCCTTGTCCTGTGCGATCACTGGAACGGCATTGCGCTCCCCCCAGCTTTTGAGCTGCTCCACGGCCGCTGCTCGAAATGTGTCACCCGCCGCCAGCATCACCGATCTGCCGCGCGCCTGATAGTAGTGGGCCAGCTTGCCGATGGACGTGGTCTTGCCCGAGCCGTTGACGCCCGCGACCAAGAGCACGAAAGGGCTGCGGCCCTCGACGACGAGCGGTTGCGCCACCGGCAGCAGAAGCTCCAGCAGGCACTCCTTGAGCATGTGCTGGACCTGCGCCGGAGAGCTGATCTTCTGGCGCGCGATGCGCAGCCGCAGCTGCTCCAATAGGTACTGCGTAGATGCTACGCCCACGTCGCACGACAGCAGCAGCGTCTCCAACTCGTCGTAGAGTGCATCATCGATCTGGGCGTGGCGTCCGACCAGCGCAGCGATCTGCCCGCCCAACTTGTCTCGCGTGGCGGCCAGGCCGGCCTTCAGGCGTGAGAGCCAGCCCGTCGACCCGCGCGGTTGCGGCGGATCCTTCTTGTCACTCTTGAGGGAACTCAACATACTGGAGGCGTGTCACAGATCGCTACGTCACCATCGCTAGTTCGCGCGTCGCAACCGCGCACATCCCTGCGAGACGCCATGGCATAAATTGCATCCCGCAGCCGGATTCTAACAGCCCTGATTCCTCGCTTCGAACCGAAACCGTGCCCCCTGTCACCATTGCATCGCGCGCCGCACTGGCGCTGCTGCTCGCCTTGCTGTGCGTGCGCGCAGCACCGGCGAAAGTCATCGAGTCCACGCTACCCAACGGCCTGAAGATCCTCATCAAGGAGGACCACCGCGCGCCCGTCGTCGTGTGTATGGTGTGGTATCGGGCGGGCAGCATGGACGAGTTCAACGGCACCACCGGCGTGGCACACATGCTCGAGCACATGATGTTTCAGGGCACCGCGAAGGTCCCGGGCGGGGAGTTCTCCCGGATCATCGCCCGCGCCGGCGGCCGCGACAACGCCTTCACCAACAGGGACAGTACGGTGTATCACCAGCAGCTGCACAAGTCCAAGCTGGCCCTGGTCCTCGAGCTGGAAGCCGATCGCATGGCCAATCTGCAACTCTCCAACGACCAGTTCGCCCGCGAGCTTAAGGTCGTCATGGAAGAACGCAGGCTGCGCACCGACGACCAGCCGAAGTCGCTGGTCTACGAAGCCTTCATGGCCGCGGCCTACACTGCCAATCCCTACCGCACTCCGGTGGTAGGGTGGATGACCGACCTGCAGAGTCTGACTGCGGACGACGCGCGATCCTGGTATCGGCGCTGGTATGCCCCCAACAACGCCACGTTGGTGGTCGTGGGCGACGTCTCCGCCGCCGAGGTGATCGAGGAGGCAGAGAAGTACTTCGGGCCGATCGGAGCGCACGCGCTGCCCGAGCGCAAACCGCAGCTCGAAGCGGCCCAGCGCGGTACCAGGCGCGTGTCGGTGCGCGCACCCGCAGAGCTGCCGTACGTGATGCTCGGCTGGCACGTGCCGAGCCTGCGGGACCCGGAGCGAGACTGGGAGCCGTATGCGCTCGAGATGCTGGCCGCCGTGCTCGATGGCAGCGATGCCGCCAGGCTCGACCGCGAGCTGGTGCGCGAATCCCGGCTCGCGCTCTCAGCCGGAGCCGACTACAGCCCGATCAACCGCGGCCCGGGCCTGTTCGTCATGGATGGCACCCCCGCGCCTGGCAAGAGCGTCGACGATCTGGAGAAAGCGTTGCGTGCCCAAATCCAACGCATACTGGCCCAAGGCGTAACCGACGAAGAGATGCGGCGCGCGAAGGCGCAGGCGACCGCGTCTCAGGTGTTCCAGCTCGACTCGATGTTCGCGCAGGCGCGCGAGATCGGGGCCTTGGACAATGCCGGGTTGCCACCCGATTCGGTAGAGCTGCAGGCCCGCAAACTGGCACAGGTTACTGGAGAGCAGGTGCGAGAGGTAGCGCGCAAGTATCTGCACGACGACAACCTCACCATCGCCGTACTCGAGCCGGAGCCGCTCGGCGAGCGCAAGCCCGCGCCGCCGCCCCCGGCGGAGCATCGGCACTGAGATCGGCGCCATGACACCCCGCCTCGCCACTCGGCTCGTCGCCTCGCTGCTCCTTCAGGGAATCTTGCTCGCCCCGCTCGTATGCAGCGCCGCGCTGCCGATCCAGCATTGGAGCACGGCCGCCGGAGCGCAAGTGTATTTCGTCGAGAGCCATGACTTGCCGATGGTGGATGTGATCGTTGAGTTCCCGGCCGGATCCGCGCGCGACACGAAACAGGGCTCAGGATTGGCGAACCTCACACTCCAGATGCTGCGCCTGGGCGCTGGCGGCATGGACGAAGACCAGATCGCGCGCACGCTGGCCGACACAGGCGCAAACCTCAGCCCGGTCTTCGACGTCGATCGCGCGGGGTACTGGCTGCGCACGCTCTCCTCCGAGGCCGAGCAGCGGGAGACCCTCGGAGTGTTTGCCCGCATGCTGCAAGCGCCCTCATTTCCGCCAACCACGCTAGAGCGCGAGAAGGCGCGCGCTGTGGCTGCGCTGAAGGAGTCGGACACCAAGCCCGAGACGAAGGCCACGCGCGCCCTCGCGCACCTCATCTTCCAGGATCATCCCTACGCCCAGCGCAACGGGGAGCCGGACACGGTTCCCGTGCTGACGCGCGACGATCTGGTCGCCTTCTATCGCGGCCATTACAACGCCGACCGCGCCGTGGTCGCGATCATGGGTGACGTGACGCGTGCCCGCGCCGAGCAAATCGCCGAGGCCCTGACGGGCGGGCTTCCCGCGGGCTCTGCCGCAGTGTCGGGTCTGCCTTCCGTCCCCGCGCTCGCTGGCCCTGTCGAACGCGACATCGAGCACCCATCCACACAAGCCCATATCGTGGTCGGGCAGCCCGGCATGAGGCGCAACGACCCCGACTACTTCCCGCTGTGGGTCGGTAACTACATCCTCGGCGGAGGTGGCTTCAGCTCGAGGCTGTACGAGCAGGTACGCGAGAAGCGTGGCTTGTCCTACAGCGTCTACAGCTATTTCGCTCCCTACGAGCAGCCCGGAGCGTTCCAGGTCGGGCTGCAGACGCGGGGCGACCAAGCGCAAGAAGCGCTGGCGGTGGTGCGCTCCGTGGTAGGAGACTTCGTCGCCCGCGGCCCCACCCAGGAGGAGCTGGAGGCAGCGAAGCAGAATATCGTGGGCGGCTTCGCGCTGCGCATCGACAGCAACCGCAAGATCGTCGAGTACTTGGCCGTGATCGGCTTCTATCAGCTGCCGTTGGATTACCTCGACACCTTCCCAGTGAAGGTCGAGGCGGTCACGCTGGAGCAGATCCGCGACGCGTTCCAGCGCCGGATCCACCCCGACCGCATGGCCACGGTGGTGGTGGGCGCCAAGCCATCGCAGTAGCTTGCCGATCGATCCGAGTGAACCGGGTGCGGATCATCGGCGGGCAGTGGCGCAGCCGCCGATTGCATTTCCCCGATGTGCCTGGGCTTCGGCCGACGCCCGACCGCGTACGCGAGACGCTGTTCAACTGGCTGGGCCAGGACCTCACCGGGTTGCGCGGGCTGGATCTGTTTGCCGGCAGCGGTGCGCTCGGTTTCGAGGCCGCGTCGCGTGGCGCACGCGAGATCATCCTCGTGGAACAGGATCGAAAAGCGGTAGAGGCATTGCGCGCCAACGCACGCGCGCTTCAGGCGCAGTCCGTGGAAGTGGTGCACGCCGATGCGCTAGAATTCCTCCGCACCCGGCGCGGGACCTATGACGTCGTGTTCCTGGACCCGCCCTACTCGCTCTGGGAGCAGGCTCCCGGCGAGGTCGCATCGCTGCTCTCCCGGCTGGCCGAGCATCTGATGCCTGGAGCACGTGTCTACCTGGAATCCCCGGCCCCAGCACAGCTGCCGCCGGGGTGGCAAGCGGTCAAGCGCGGACGCGCCGGAGCCGTGCATTACCAGCTTGTGGAGGCGACGGCCAAGTGAACAAAGCGGTCTATCCTGGCACCTTCGACCCGATCACCCGCGGGCACGAAGACTTGGTTCGTCGCGCCGCTCGGCTGTTCGATCACGTCGTGGTCGCAGTCGCCGACAGCCGCGGCAAACGACCCTTCTTCAGCATGGACGAGCGGGTGCAGATGGGGAAGGACGTGCTCGCCGCGTATAGCAATGTCGAGGTCGTGGGCTTCTCCGGGCTCCTGATGGACTTCCTGCGGCAGCACGGCGCCAGGATCATCCTGCGCGGCCTGCGTGCGGTGTCCGACTTCGAGTACGAGTTCCAGATGGCGGGCATGAACCGCCAACTGTATCGGGACGTCGAAACCGTGTTCCTGACCCCGAGCGAGCAATACATGTTCATCTCCGCGACGATCGTGCGCGAGATCGCCTCGCTCGGCGGCGACGTCACTCCTTTCGTCAATCCGCTGATCCTGTCGCGCCTGCAGCGAATGCACCCCGTGTAAGGCTTGCGATGGCGCTGCTGATTACCGACGAGTGCATCAACTGCGACGTGTGCGAGCCCGAGTGCCCGAACGAGGCGATCTCGCAAGGCGAGCTGATCTACCGCATCGACCCCACGCGCTGCACCGAGTGCGTCGGCCATTTCGCGCAGCCACAGTGCATCGAAGTGTGTCCAGTCGACTGCATCGTGCTCGATCCCGGCGTGCCTGAGACGCGCGAGCAGCTCGAGCTCAAATACGCTGCCCTGATGGCAGCCAAGTCCGAGTCGACCGAGGCCTGACGTAGGCCGGCAACGCTGCGCCGGCGCCGGCCGGCCGCTTTCCTATCTCTGGCAGCGCGGGCAATAGAAGGCCGACCGCTGTCCGATGCGGACCGTGCGGATCGCGGTGGAGCACAGCCGGCACGGCTCGCCCGCGCGGCCGTACACGAAGTACTGCTGTTGGAAGTATCCCGGGTTGCCGTCTGCGTTCACAAAATCGCGCAGCGTGCTGCCGCCCGCGCGGATCGCCTCAGTGAGGGTTGCGCGGATCGCCTCGACCAGTCTCGCGTATCGCTGCTCTCCGATACGTCCCGCCGCCCTTCCGGGATGGATGCCGGCACGAAACAGCGACTCGTTGGCGTAGATGTTGCCCACGCCGCAGACGAGGCGCTGATCCATCAACAGGCTTTTGATCGCAGCTCGCCGCCCGCGCGTGTGCTGGAACAGCCACTGCGCATTGAACCGGGGATCGAACGGCTCGGGAGCGATGTCGCGCAGAAGCTTGTTTCTGGTGGGCTCGCCAGGTTGCCAGAGGACTGCCCCGAAACGCCGCGGATCATGCAGCCGTAGCGCTTGGCCTGATTCCAACACGATGTCCAGGTGATCGTGCGCTCCGGGCGGTCGATCCGCCGGCACGACGCGCAAGCTGCCCGACATGCCAAGGTGCAGGATCAGCCAGCCGCCACCGCAATCCAGCAGCAGGTACTTGCTCCTGCGCTCCAGGCGCTCGATCCTTCGGCCGGCCACGAGCCGCGCCAGGTGCTTCGGCACGGGCCAGCGCAAGTGCGGGTTGCGCACCACCGCCGTGCGGATCGTTTGGCCTTGGACGTGGGGCGCGAGCCCGAGGCGAGTGGTCTCGACCTCAGGAAGCTCCGGCACCGGGCTTGTCCTTGGCCGGTTGCGGCTGCAGAAGCCGCCGGCTCATCTCGCCGGAGAACTGAAACTGCAGCTTCTCGTCCGCGCGCCCCAGAACCAGCTCCGGCGCCGTCTGGACGATCGTCAGCGTGAGGGTCTTGCCGTCCGACAGCTTCACCTGCACCAGGTCGTGGCCCGGCTTTCCACTCCAGGTCCGCGTCGCCAGGCTAGACGCATAGCGCCAGTCGTCCGCCCAGCGGTTCAGGTCGTCCTGGCTCGGACGTTCGTTATCCTGCGCGGGCTGCGGCGTCAGCGTCCACTTGCCGTCCTTCCGCTCCACGCTGAACCGGTTCAGCGCGAAACCGGTCGGCACTTCGCTATCGCTGAACAACCGATGAGTGAGCATGCGGTCCGCCTGCTTCGGGACGAGCGACGCGAAATACGTCGACACCAGGTATACGCCATCGCCTGTGGCGACGTATTGGTCCTGGGTGAGCGGGTTGGTGCCGCCGAAGGCGAACGTCTGGCCGTCGATGACCACCTTGAGCGCAGGCGTGGCCAAGTCGAAGCGCTGCAGGTCGCCGGCCGCCAGCTTCTCCTTGCTGGACGCCGACAGCAAGTCGAGGATACGCTGCACCTGACTCTGGTCCGCCCGCGCTTGCGTCGGCGCCGCGAGGAACCAGACATCGCCGCGCCGCTCCAGCCGATAGGCGGGCTCTGACCGCGACTCGACGACGATCGTCTTGGCCGCCGAAGCAGTCAGCGTGGAGAGCTTGTAGCTCGGTTCCTTCGGCTCGTTGCTCTTGTAATACGCATACAAGCCCAGGCCGATCACGCCGACCAACAGCACGAGGTTGACCACCCAACCGCGCTTCATCGCGCTGCCTGGTGCAAGCGTAAGGCCATCAGCTCCTGCGCCGACGCCACCAGATCATGAACCCGGTCAGTCCGAACAGGACCGGCAACAGGATCAGAAAGCCGACGCCGATACTCACCAGTCCGGCCCGGCCTAGGCGCAGCTCGCTGTCCACCCTGGCCTTCGGCTGCACGGTGATCAGCTTCTCGTCCTCGGCCAGCCAGTTCAGCATATTGACCCCGAGATCCAGATTGGACAGCAGCCCGACGTACTGGTTGGAGAGGAACTCGCTGCCGCCGACGACCACGATGCGCTGGCTCTTGTCCTTGACCTTGCGCTCCAGCGCCACGGCCACCGTGATCGGCCCGCGCACGTCGTGGTCTTTGTCGTAGTGCAGTTCCTTGTCCAGGGGACCGGTTTCGACCCAGCCTCGCTGCGCGACTTCGACCAGCCGCGTGACGTGCCAATCCGAGCCTTCCGGCTTGGTACCGATCTGCCGGACGAACGGAAATGCCGTGTTCATGGTGAAGTTCTCGGTGATGGGGTGGACACCGTAGGAAGTGGCGAGCGCGATCGTGGGCGGAATACGCAGCTCCGCTGCAGTCGGATCGACTACCACGCCAGCGGTGAGCTGCAGTCCCAGGGACTCCGCCAGCGGCTGCAGGCCTCGCAGGGGCTCCTGATCGATGAGCCACAGCAGATTTCCGCCGCCCTCCACCCAGCGCTTGATCTTCTCCACCTCGCCCTTGAGCAGCTCGACGCGCGGCGTGGCGATGACCAGCACACTGGCATTCTGCGGCACTTCCTGCGCCGTGCCCAAATTGAGAGGTTGGATGCGGAAGCCCTTGTTTCCGAGCTGACGCCCGAACTCGCCGAGGTCGAAGTTCGCGCGCCCGTCCAGCTGGGGTTCGCCGTGGCCCTGGAGGTACATCACCGCCCGCTCCTCGCTGCGCGCCAGGCGCTGCAGCAGGTTCGTCATGTTCTGCTCGGTGAGGTTGGACAGATGCTCGCTGCGCTTGCCGTACTCGATCACCAGCTCGCCGTTGCTGCGCACATTCGCTGCGGCGGTCTGCTTGGGCTGCTCGCGCGGGTCGACGAACTTCAGATCGATGTCCCGTTTCGCGCGCTGGTACGGCTCGACGAAGTCGTGGATCAGCCGCCGGATGTCTCCGAGCTGTGGGTCCTGGGGCGTGGCATAGGCGGTGACGGTGATCGGCCCCGGCATCGCCTTGAGCAAGTTTAGGGTGGCTTGCGACAGCGTGTTGCGCTGGTTCTGCGTGAGGTCGTACTGCGTCCGGTTGTCCTTGAGCAGCCACAGGATCAAGAACGCGCCCACGACCAGCAGCGCCAGGAACAGAGCATTCTGGATCAGGAGCTGGACCTGCTGCCTCGGATGAGCTTTCATGTGCGCAACCGGTCGCCGTCGAGGCGGCGGATAGACAGCAGGAGAAACACTGCGATCAGAACCAGATAGTAGACTAGGTCGTTGACCGCGATCGTGCCTTTGGCAAAGGTCTCGTAGTGCTTGATCAAGGACAGCAGGTGCAAAAGGCTGGCGGGATCGCTGGCGGAGATGTTGATCAACCAGAGGCCGAGCAGCACCACGAAGGTGCCCACGCCGGCCACCAGAGGTTGCGACGTCATGCAGGATAGATATAGGCCAACCGCCGCGAAGCTCCCGCATAACAGCAGCAGCCCCAGGATGTTGCCGACGAGCAGCCCTAGATCGAGCTTGCCGCCGGCATACAGCGACAGCGCCATCAGCACGATCAGCCCGACGGCGAGCGCCAGGAACGCCAGCAACGCGACGAACTTGCCGAGCACGATCTGCGTGACGGACACCGGCGCGGACATCAGGAACGGCAGCGTCTGGTTACGCCGTTCCTCGGCGATCAGGCGCATGGAGAGCAGCGGCACGATCATCAGCAGAATGATCGTGGCGGTGCCGAAGGTGGGTGCGACCACCAGCTCGGTGAGGCCGGGCGCCGCCGGCATCACCGCGATCTGCGGCTGGAGATCGAGGAACACCTGTAGGCGTGTAAGGAAGATCCACGCTAGGATCAGCTGCAGGAAGAACAGGATCGCCCACGCCAGCGGCGAAGTGAACAGGCGTCGAAGGTCCTTGCCGGCGATCGCCCAGATCATGTCGGCTGACCCTGCTCCGAGGTGGTGAGCTGCACGAACACGTCCTCCAGGCTGGCGGCCTCCGGGGCGAGGTAATGCAAGCCCCAGCCATGCTCCACGCTCGCCTTCACCACGGCGTCGGTCGGATCCTGGCCCTCTTGCGGCAGCAGCCGCACGAACCCGTCGACGCTCTCGGCGCTGGCAACGCCCGGCAAGCGGCGAATCTCGTTGACGTCGGGCGCAGCCCGCAGACCGACGCGCAACGCTTGGCCGCCGCGGAAGCGCTGCAGCGCCTCGATCGTGTCGCTGTACACGATTGAGCCGCGATGCAAAATCTCCACACGGTCGCACACCGCCTCGACCTCCGGGAGGATATGGGTGGAGAGGATCACGCTGTGCCGGTCCCGCAGCTCGCGAATCAATGAGCGGATCTCACGGATCTGGTTTGGATCCAAGCCGATCGTGGGCTCGTCCAGGATCACGACGTCGGGCTCATGAATGACCGCCTGGGCGATCCCGACCCGCTGCTGGAACCCTTTGGACAGCGTACCGATGAGCTTCCCGCCCACCCCATCCAGGCCGCAGCGCCGTTTGGCACGGGCCAGCGCTTCCGCCACCCCGGCGCGCGGGACGCGGTGCAGGCGTGCGGCGAAACGCAGGTACTCGTCGACGGTCAGCTCCCGATACAACGGCGGCACCTCGGGCAGGTAGCCGATCCGCGCCTTCGCGGCGGTGGGGCGGTCGAGCAGGTCGATGCCGCAGATGCTGATGGATCCGGTCGTCGGCGCCAGGTTGCCGGTCAGCATCTGCATGGTGGTGGTCTTGCCGGCACCATTGGGGCCCAGCAGCCCCAGCACCTCGCCCCGGCGTAATGACAGCTCGATCCCGCGTACGGCACGATTGCCGGCGAAGCTACGCGACAACTCATGTGCCTGTACCGTTAACTCGGCCTGCTGACTTGCGGGTGTGGACGACTCAACCATTTGGATGCGCAGAACGGCAGAAAACTTGCTTTGAGCAACGTGGTCTTAATCCCGGAAGGTCGACCCCGGATGTGATCCGAGGCGGCATTCCCCTCCCAGGTAGCTCCTTTGACGGCTGCGGCGGGTCGACCGGCCGTCCGGTGCGATGCCCCAGGGTCTCAGGGGCGACTTGAGACGCGCCGCAAATATACCTAAACTGGCTCAGAGTTAGAAGCCGGCCGAGCCGATCGTGCATGCACGGTCGTTCCGGGCCCGCCCCGAGCGCGCGCAGTATCTGCACGGGAGCTTACCCGGATCTTAAGGCCCAAACCTTCGGGAAAAGATCATGTTCAAGGTTTCCATCCTTGCCGCCGCATCCGCCCCCCTCATCCTCTGCGGATGCGCCGAGCAACCGACCTCCACACCCCTGCCGGTGCCGCGGGCCCATACCGCATCCGTCGACTGGCGCGTGCCATTAGGCCCGGACACCGGGCTGGCACAGGCCGACGACGATTCCGAGCCGCCCACACTGGAAGATCGTGCCCGAGCCCTGCTGGGGGACAAGACGCTGGGCGGGACGTTACCGAACAACCAGCTCAGCCAGGAGATGCTGTTCAAGTTCCTGGTATCAGAGATCGCGGCCCAGCGCGGCAACCTGCAGCTCGCGGCGCAGGGCTATCTCGAGATGGCCAAGAGCACGCGCGACCCGCGTCTGGCCAAGCGCGCCACCGAATTGGCCGCCTACGGTCGATATCAGAACCTGGCGCTCGAGGCTGCGCGCCTGTGGACCGAGCTCGACAAGGACAACCCGCAAGCGCGGCAGACTCTCGCGGCGTTGCTGGTGGCGAGCAACAAGCTGTCCGAAGCCAAGCCCCACCTCCAGGCGCTTCTGGAAGCGGACGGCAACGTGGCCGCGGGCTTCATGCAATTGCACCAACTGCTCGCGAAATATCCCGACCGCGATGCCGTCTTGACCGTCACCAAGGATCTGGCCAAAGGATACTCCCAGCTCCCCGAGGCGCACTTCGCGGTGGCGCAGGCCGCCCTGTCCGCCAATAAGCTCGACCTCGCGAGCGCCGAGATCAACCAAGCGCTCAAGCTCAGGCCGGACTGGGATATCGGGGCGCTGTTCAAGGCACAGGTGCTGCAGCAGCGGACCTCTAGCACCGAGGCGCTCGCGTACCTGCAGAGCTTCCTGCAGACCTACCCCAAGGCGCGCGATGTGCGCGCCAACTACGCGCGGTTGTTGATCAACGACAAGCAGCTCAAAGAGGCGCGGGCGCAGTACCAACTGATGCTGGAGGATCAGCCGAACAACCCCGACATCGTGGTCACCGTCGGTCTGCTGTCGATGCAGCTCAACGACTACGACGCGGCCGAGACGTATCTCAAGCGTGCGCTCGATCTGAAATATCGCGACCCCGACGCAGTGCGGTTCTATCTGGGCCAGACCTTCGAGGAGCGCAAACGCTACGACGAGGCGATGAAGTACTACGGCGCCGTGACCGGGGGCGATCAGTTCGTGCCTGCGCAAGCGCGCTACGCGTACCTGCTGGGCCGGCAAGGCAACAAGCTCGCCGAGGCTCGCCAGTATCTGCAGAACGTGCGCACGACCAACGACGAGCAGCGCGCGCTGCTGATCCAGGCCGAGGCGCAGTTGCTGCGCGAGGCGAAGGAATATCAGCAGTCCTACGAGCTGCTCTCGGGCGAGCTCCAGAAGCAGCCCGACAACGCCGACTTGCTCTATGACACGGCCATGGCGGCCGAGAAGCTGGACCGCCTGGACGTGGTGGAGACCGACCTGCGCCGGCTGATCGCGCTCAAGCCCGACCACGCGCAGGCCTACAATGCCCTGGGGTACACGCTGGCGGACCGCACCGACCGCCTGCCCGAAGCCAAACAGTACATCGAGAAAGCGCTCAAGCTCGCCCCCGACGACCCCTTCATCCTCGACAGCATGGGCTGGGTGCTGTTCCGCGGCGGCAGCTACAAAGAGGCGCTCGACTATCTCCAGCGCGCGTACGCGCAACGCCCGGACCCCGAGATCGCGGCTCATATCGGTGAAGTGCTCTGGGTGAAAGGACAGCAGAAGGAAGCCGAGAAGGTGTGGCGCGACGCCTCTCGCGATAATCCCGACAACGAGCTGCTTCAGGCCACGATGAAGCGGTTCCTGCGCTGAGCGGTGGCCGGCTCGCGCGCCGTCCGCACGGCAGCGTTGCTGTGCGGGGCGCTGCTGTCCGCGTGTGCCGCTGTTCCCCCGAGCGTTGTCACGGTCGATCCCACCCGCGTTTCCGCGTTCGAGCTGAACGGCCGCGTGAATGTGCGCGTAGAGCAGGCGGCGTATCCCGGCCGCATCCGCTGGCAGCACGCCCCTGGCGCCGACGATGTATGGCTATACTCGCCGGTGGGTGCGGCCGTCGCGTATTTGCGACAAGATCAGCGCGGGGCGCTGCTGGTTCGCCCGGATGGCAAGCAATACAAAGCCGACGACGTCGAGGCGCTAGCGCGGGAAGTGCTGGGCTGGGACCTGCCGCTTCAAGGCCTGCAGTACTGGGTGCGGGGCTTGCCTTGGCCCGCGCTCGACGCCAGCGACGAGCAGCGCGACGATAGCGGCCGACCCACGCTTATTACACAAGACGGCTGGCACGTCGCGTACCTGGACTGGACGCCAGCGGGGGTCTCGGGATTGCCTTCCAAGCTCGATCTCACCGGTGAGACCCTGCGCCTGCGGCTGGTAGTGGACGAATGGAAGGTCGAGGGTGTCCGCCAGTGAGCTGACGGCGCCGGCCCCGGCAAAGCTCAATCTCTTCTTGCTGGTGACCGGGCGCCGCGCCGACGGCTACCACACCCTGCAGACGCTGTTCCGATTCATCAACTTCGGCGACACGCTGCACTTCCGCCTGCGGCGCGACGGCCGCGTGCGTCGGGTCACGCAACTGCCAGGCGTGCCGGAAGAACGGGATCTCACTGTGCGCGCGGCACGCCTGCTGCAGGCGGAAACCGACTGTACGCTGGGCGCGGACATCTCAATCGAGAAGCAGCTGCCCTACGGCGGCGGCCTGGGGGGCGGCAGCTCGGACGCCGCGACCACCTTGATCGCGCTCAACCGGCTGTGGAAGCGCCAGCTGCCGCGCGAGCGGCTGCAGGCGCTCGGTCTGCGTCTGGGCGCGGACGTGCCGGTGTTCGTATTCGGCCGGAATGCCTACGCCGAGGGCATCGGCGAGCGCCTGCAAGCCGTCGAGCTGCCGCCAGCGTGGTACCTGGTCCTGATCCCTCCGGTGGCCGTTTCTACGGCTGAAGTGTTCGCCGACCCGCAATTGACACACACCACGACTCCGGTCACACTACGCGCCTTTTCAGAGGGATGGGCCACTCCCGAGGGGGCTGGGCGGAACGATCTGGAGGCAGTCGTCTGCCGCCGCCACCCGGAGGTGGCGCGCCATCTGGAGTGGTTACGGCGGTTTGGCCCAGCCGCGATGACCGGGTCGGGCGGATGTGTATATTGCCCCTTCCCGTCGGCCTCCGCGGCGCAGTCGATGCAGCAACGGCTGCCCTCCGACATGCGCGGGGTAGTTGCCGAAGGCCTGTCACAGCACCCGCTGTACAGCTGGGTGGAATAGGCGGCCCGTCGCGGGAGGGTTTGGATCCGGGACACTTCTGGGGAGTCGCCAAGTGGTAAGGCACCGGATTTTGATTCCGGCATTCGTAGGTTCGATCCCTACCTCCCCAGCCAAGCTGGAGCCTGCAGGCCAAGCCGCGAACCCGTTGCGCGCCGCCCGGTTTCTCGTGCCTCGTTTGTAGCGCTTAGCTGCGAGTATGGCCTACAACAACCTGATGGTGTTCACCGGCACGGCCAACCCCAAGTTGGCCGAGAATGTGGTCAAACACCTCAATATCCACGTCGGGCGCGCAAGCGTAGGACGCTACAGCGACGGCGAGGTGATGGTCGAGCTGCTCGAGAACGTGCGCGGCAAGGATGTGTTCGTGCTCCAGTCGACCTGCATGCCGACGAGCGACAACCTGATGGAGATCCTGCTGATGGTGGATGCGCTCAAGCGCTCCTCGGCGGACCGCGTCACCGCGGCGATCCCCTACTTCGGGTACTCCCGGCAGGATCGGCGGCCGCGTTCGGCACGGGTCGCGATCAGCGCCAAGGTCGTGGCCAACATGCTCGCGGCGGTAGGGGTCGATCGCCTGCTCACGATGGATCTGCACTCGGACCAGATCCAGGGCTTCTTCGACATCCCGGTCGATAATATCTACGCCACGCCCATCCTGCTCGGCGATGTGTGGAAGCACGGCTATCAGAACCTGGTCGTGGTCTCGCCCGACGTGGGTGGGGTGGTGCGCGCGAGGGCGCTCGCCAAGCGGCTGGATTCGGACCTCGCGATCATCGACAAGCGCCGGCCCAGACCCAACGTGGCCACGGTGATGAACATCATCGGCGAGGTCAAAGGGCGCACTTGCATCATCATGGACGACATGGTGGATACGGCCAACACGATGTGCGAGGCAGCTGCCGCGCTCAAGGAGAAGGGCGCCGAACAGGTGCTAGCGTATTGCACGCACCCGGTGCTGTCCGGATCCGCGGTGCAACGCATCGAGAACTCGGTGATCGACGAGCTGGTGGTCACAGATACGATCCCGCTCAGAGGGACGGCGAGCAGCTGCAAGAAGATCCGTCAACTGTCGGTGGCGGAGCTGCTGGCCGAAACCATGCTGCGCATCAGCAACGAAGAGTCGGTGAGCTCTCTGTTCATGGAATGAGGACGTCATCGAGTCGTGAATGGTGAATGGTGAATGGTGAATGGCAAGATCATAAAAGCTCCGGTCACGATTCACTATTCACCATTCACTGGCGAATGGCAACTCTCTGGAGGCAGTCATGGCAATTGAAGTGAATGCGACGCCACGCGGCACGCAAGGCAAAGGTGCGGCACGCCGCCTACGCCATGCCGGCAAGGTTCCCGGCGTGTTATACGGGGCGGACAAGGGCGCTGAGCAGATCGAGCTCGAGCATCAGGAACTGGCGCTCAACCTCAAGCACGAGGCGTTTCACGCCTCGATCCTCACCCTGAACCTCGCCGGCGAGAAACAGCAGGTGCTGCTGCGCGATATCCAGATGCATCCGTGGCGCGCCCAGGTGATGCACGTGGACTTCCAGCGCGTGGCCAAGGACAAGAAGGTCCGCATCAAAGTGCCGCTGCATTTCGTCCACGCCGAGATCGCGCCGGGGGTGAAGACCGGGGGCGGATCCGTAAATCACGTGATGACGGAGATCGACATCACCTGCCTTCCGGGCGACCTGCCCGAGTTCATCGAAGTAGACCTTGCCCACTTGGAAATGGGACACTCCATCCACCTCTCTGAGCTGACGCTGCCCAAGGGCGTAGAGTCGGTGCAGTTACGCAGCGGCGACGACGCGGTGGTTGCGACGATTCCCGTGCCACGTGCCGAGGTCGAGGCGGAGGCCGAAGCCGCCGCTGCCGCAGCTCCCGTCGAGGGCGCTGCAGCCGTGCCGGGCGCCGTGCCTGCACCCGAGCAGAAAGCGCCCGAAAAGGAAGAAAAAGAGCGGAAGAGCGAACGGGTCGACAGGCGGTAGTCGCCAGCTGCATTGGATCACCCAGGCGGTTTGGGGCCAGGGGGCCCGCTCGATCCGGGCGCGGGATCGAGCGGGCCTTGTCATTTGGGCCGGGCATGCTACGGCGTGAGGGGACCGAGTGAGATTGGTCGTCGGGTTGGGCAACCCCGGACGCGAGCACGAAGCGACGCGCCACAATGCCGGCTTCTGGTGGGTGGAGAACCTGGCTGAAGCGCAGCGGGTGCGCCTGCGCAACGAGTCTAAGTTCTTCGGTCGCGTCGGGCGCCTGGTCCATGGGGCGGAGCATTGCTGGCTGCTGCTGCCGCAGACATTCATGAATGCGAGCGGACGCGCAGTACAGGCCTGCGCCGACTTCTACAAGATCCCGCCCGAGGAGATCCTGGTCGTGCACGACGAGCTGGACCTGCCGCCGGGCACGGTCCGGCTCAAGAAAGGCGGCGGCGTCGCGGGGCACAACGGGCTCAAGGACATCGCAGCGAAGCTCGGTCCCGATTTCTGGCGCTTACGCATCGGCATCGGGCACCCTGGAGTCCGGGCGGAGGTGATCGACTACGTCTTGCATCCCCCGCGTCAGGCGGAAGCCGAGCTGATCTCCGGCGCCATCGAGCGCAGCCTCGAGGTCTGGCCAGAGCTCTTCTCCGGTGAGATGGAGAAAGCGATGCACCGACTCCATACAAACCCGTGACTCGTGATTCGTGATTCGTGACTCGTGATTCGTGACTCGTGATTCGTGAATGGTGAATCGTGAATGGTGAGTCGCTCACGCCCGCCCGATACCCGGCCGTCGGGTCGACCACGTCGACCGCAATGGGTGGCCTGGTAGGCTAGGGCGACGGTCGTGAGTAGAGCCAGGGAACCCATTCACTAATCACCATTCACCAGTCACTGCTCACCATTCACGATTCACCATTCACCGATCTACCAATGAGCTTGAAATGCGGCATCGTCGGCCTGCCGAACGTCGGCAAGTCGACCCTCTTCAACGCGCTGACCAAAGCCGGCATCGCGGCGGAGAATTATCCCTTCTGCACGATCGAGCCCAACGTCGGCGTCGTCGAGGTGCCCGATGCGCGGCTTGCGAAACTGGCGCAGATCGCCGAGCCGCAGAAGGTCATTCCGGCGATCGTGGAGTTCGTCGACATCGCCGGACTCGTCGGCGGCGCCTCGAAGGGTGAGGGACTCGGCAATCAGTTCCTGGCGAACATCCGCGAGACGGACGCCATCGCGCATGTTGTCCGCTGCTTCGAAGACCCGAACGTGGTCCATGTGACGGGCAAAGTCGATCCGGTGGCCGACATCGAGACCATCAATACCGAGTTGGCGCTGGCCGATCTCGCCACCGTCGAGAAGCAACTCGCGAAGTACGAGAAGGTGGCGAGGGCCGGCGGCGACAAAGAGGCGCAGCGCTTGGTAGCCGTTCTGGAGAAGGTGCAGGTGGCGCTCGATCAGGCCAAGCCGGCGCGCTCGTTAGACCTTGCGCCCGAAGAGCACGAAGTGCTGCGACCGTTGTTCCTGCTAACCATGAAGCCGGCGATGTACGTGGCCAACGTAGCGGAGAATGGCTTCACCGACAACCCGCTGCTCAGCCGGGTCGAGCAGTATGCTTCCGCAGAGCACGCGCCGGTCGTGGCCATCTGCGCGGCGCTCGAGGCGCAAATCGCCGACCTCGCCGAAGAGGACCAGCAGGTCTTCCTAGCCGATCTGGGCCTGCAGGAGCCGGGCCTCAACCGGCTGATCCGCGCGGCTTACGCTCTGCTGCGTCTGCAGACGTTCTTCACCGCGGGGCCGAAGGAAGTGCGGGCGTGGACGGTCCACAAGGGCGACACGGCGCCGCGAGCCGCCGGCGTGATCCACACCGACTTCGAAAAGGGATTCATCCGCGCGGAAGTCATCGCCTATGACGATTACATCGGTTGCAGAGGCGAACCGGGTGCTCGAGAAGCGGGCAAGATGCGCCTGGAAGGCAAGGAGTATGT
>Ga0335077_10000175_pt1 | contig 66109 bp, 43 predicted proteins | sample Lox_Sample_31_FD_207151 | JGI IMG/M metagenome (GOLD analysis project Ga0335077, IMG submission 207151) | Soil microbial communities from Loxahatchee National Wildlife Refuge, Florida, United States - Lox_Sample_3.1 | ecosystem: Environmental > Terrestrial > Soil > Wetlands | place: USA... | reverse complement strand
CGTCAATGCTCCGGTTGAGATTCCGAGAGAAGTTCTGCCTCCCGGCAGCTATTACCTGAGGTTGGTCGAGGATGACAATACGATTGCCGAGGTGTGGAACACCCAGGGCACGCAGTTCTATGGGTACTTCAACACCGTTCCGGTGGATCGCAACCGCGCCGGAAAGCTCAGGCTCGATCTGGCCGACTCCGGACCAGCCACGCCCAAGAGGATCGAGGATTGGTTCTACCCTGGCGATAAACGGGGATATGAACTGCTCTATCCGACAGCTCAGAGTGAAGAGATGTCGAGCTGCACCTGCGCCAATCAGCGGGCGGCTCGCTAGCTGAAACCGACCTTCCGCACGCACGCTGGAACCGGCGCTCTGAGCGCCGGTTCCCAGCCAATGCATTGGAGCGATCAGATGGCGTCAAGAAAAGTGTTGTGCGTTGAGGATCATGCCGGTTGTCTTCGGATTCTCGCGGAGTTGCTGAACGCGGCCGGTTATGAAGTCGTGGCCGCCGCGACCGGCCAACAGGCTCTCGACCTTTTGCGGCAGCAGTCCATCGACGGCGTGCTGCTGGAATACAACCTGTCCGATACGTGCGGCGCCGCGGTGCGAACTGAAATGAAACGGGTCAGGCCCGAGATTCCCATCCTGCTCTTCTCCGGCGTTGGCCAACAAACGCCGATCCTGATTCGCTTCTTCGACGCCTACCTGCGCGACTCCCGCCTTGAAAATGATGCGCCAGACGCGCTCGCCGGGTGAGATCGGGCAAGCCTAGACGGGGAATCCTCAAACAATTTCAGCAATCTCGGTTCTTGCGCGGCGTCGTCCCATTCCATGAGTTTCAGTTGGAGGGCTTCATCCGTCCGCAGGCCCTGAACGAAAACGAACTCGATGTCGTTGCGGATCAGACGTTCCTCTTCGCTGAATACTTTCGTCCAGGTTCCGGTATTGAAATATTCCTGGCCATTGTCGCCGATGCTCTGCAAGTCGGCGTCATGGGTGTGGCCCATCAGTACTGACTTCACCTGCAAACGGTGGACAATCCGGTGCGCGTTCTGAGCCAATGCGTCCAACGATTTGTTGGGCCGGCCTGCGAAAAGCCACGTCACAAAGCCTGCATTTACGGCGATAACGATAGGGAAAACAAACCAGCGGATCAGCGAGACTGCATAGCCGAGAACTGCCCCCGTAGAACCGGTGTTCCAGCGATCCCACAGCAGATAGCGCACGCTGCCGGGGATCACGGCGGCCAACAGCGGCGACACCGCGACCACGACCCCGATCGCGCTGAGTACACAGGCCAGCACAAGGAGGAAACGAAGCAAGTGCCAGCGCAGAACCCAACGGGCGATTCTCCATCCGAGCGGCGACGTCTCCTTCAGCAGGCTTTTGGCGCGGAGGCCATCGAGGTAGCGGAGATCAGACTCTGCGATTCCCTGTTCCGTCGCCAGTTGCTTCAGATGCGCTTCGTGTTCCTCCCGCCGCAACGCGTAAGCGGAGGGGTTTGCCGGAACCCAGGCGCGGCGTAACTTCTCCAGGAGGAACTTCGTGCCGAAGATTCCGAACTTCAGCGCCATCATCGGATGATGACGATAGAGCCAGCGCACGAATTCCGTTTGCGGCTTGATGTTGTCGGCAAACGGCTCCACCGCTTCGATGTCGTTGAACAGATAGCGCACAAACAACGATCCCCAGGGCAGATCAATCTCGTTGGCGCGCGCCTCGGCCCATTTGGCGTTCCTGGGCAACAGCGGCGAGAGCTGATAGGGAAACACGTTCACATCGTCGTACTGCTGCCCATGTTCGATCCACAGCAATCCTGGCTCGTAGTAGAACCAGTCCGAGAAACGCACCGACCCGGCGTCGATTTTCGCAGCCAGCGCAACTTCGTCCTGATGCTCGCTTGCGTAGACGTCTTTCAGTTGTGCGAGGAACGCCGCGCGCACTGCGGGATAGTGGAATTCCACATCGTGATTGCCCTTGATGACAGTGAGCAGGTGGCCGCAGGCAACGAACTCGGCGAGGGAAAGGAAAAATTCCTTGTGCCCCTCGACAATTTTTCCCAGCTTGTAGACCGTTTCCCGCTCGCCGCAGTCGAGTCCATAACGCAGGTGGCGGGAGGCCCGGCGCAGATCCTCGGGCGCGTCTGCATAGGTGGTGACCTGCAGGAAATCGAGGAGGTCGCCGTTGATAATGAGGTGCCACGACTTGCCTTCCCAGCGTTGTGGATCCCGGTAGTGGGCGAGAAAGCGGGCGAATTCGTGATCGAAAAAGAAGTCTTCCCGGGTCGAATACTTTTTGGTTGCCGGACGCGTTCCCTCGCTCAGGTGCAGGTCGCTGACGACGAGCAGGTTGTATCGCGCCAGATCGGGCGGCATCATCTTCAGGGGCATGGCGATTGGCCGACCACATCTTAACTGGTTGGCAGAGCCCTTGCCTGACATTGTCCATGTTGCTCGTCACGCCACGCGGCAGCCTTGATGGGCAGATTCGTTCTCCGTACTTTGTGTCGAGGCTGGAGGAAGGGAACGTGGCGGTTTCGGCTCTTTACGAATCAGGAACTTTGTGTTGAACTCGAGACGTTAGTCCTGCCAAGGACATTCTTCAAGCGGAGCCGAATGCGATGCTGATCGTTGCGGCGCGAGTGCTGGAAACGATGTTTGTCGTGGGAGGGGCCGGTTGCGTGATCGTGCTCGTGCTGACCGCTATCGAAGACATAGAGACCCTGCTCGGATTTGACGAGAAGGAATAGCGCCCCAGCAGGCTGCGCGAGGTGGCGACGGGGGCCCGTCCCGAATTTTCCAAGCAATCATTCCTGAGCATAATGTCCGGTTCTGGAACAGGAGAGACGCAACCCCGGTTCCCTGGTCCGCACCGAAGGGCCGCCAGGTTGTGTCTTACGCACATGTGAGCCGCGAATCCCAGTCATCGCGTCCTGTCAACCTTGACAGTACATCGGCCTCCCAGATTCAAATAACAACAATGACACGATGCGCACGAGACGGGCTCGATTGATCGTGATCGTTGTTATTGTTATTGGCATGAGAATTCCGTTGTCGGCACAGGGAGCTCCTGGCAGTCCCCCGGCGGCGGCCGAACACAATGTCACACAACTGGCCAAGCAGACTCAAAATCCAGTCGGCGACATTATCACCATTCCCTTCCAGTTCAATTTCAACAGTGGCGGAGGCCTGGCGGATGAGACTTACTTCAACCTGAATATTCAGCCGGTGATTCCGATTCACTTGACGCCGAGCGTGAACATGATCGCCCGCACCATTATTCCGGTCAACAGCTTCCCGGGATCTCAGGGAACACGATTCAGCGGATTCGGAGACATCCAGCAGCAGCTTTTTTTTACGCCCGCCAAGCCGGGAAAGGTCATCTTGGGTATCGGTCCTCAGTTTTCGTTTCCGACCGCCACGGCAGAGCCTGCGAAAACAGGGACCTGGGCGGCGGGAGGCGCGGCCCTCGTTGTGCTCACGCCAGGACCGTGGGTTGTCGGGGCTCTGGTCACCCAGGTTTCGCCACTGACGGATCGCGGCGGTCCGCCACGGACTAACATTTTCAGCCTTCAATATTTCATCAATTACAACTTCGGCAAGGGGTGGGCGATAGGAACATCGCCTACGATTACCGCCAACTGGGATGCTTCGGGCGACGATCGCTGGACGGTGCCCCTAGGCATGTCCATCAGCCGGACGGTTGTTTTTAGCCGGCAACCTATGACGCTGAGTGTCCAGTACTATCACACGGTCCAGAGGCCTGATTCCGCGCCATCCACAACGCTGCGGTTCGCATGGAATCTGATCTTCCCAGCTGGCCCGGGTAAGAAGTAACTGGTGCCGGATCAATGGCTCACGATTCGGCGGCCACGCGCTAGCAGACAATCCCTACTTGTCCGGCCCTTCAATCTCCTTCTTCGTCCGCTCCAGAATTTCGCGGATCCTGGCGATGCGTGGGGAGTCGTGTGAGCCGCGGGTAGCGGCGCGCAGGGCCGCGTTCATTACCTCGGCCGCCGGACGCGCAACTTCCAAGCCTTCCGGGCCGACCCAGGGGCCCCAGTCTCCGGCCTGGTCGACGCGCGGCCAGATGCGCTTGACGGTTTCGGCTTCGCGCGTCAGCTCTTGCTTGCCCGCAACAAAGAAACGAAGCTAGCGAGGTCGTTTGCTCTCCTGCGTCGACTCGACTAAAGTGGTTGGCGCCCTCTTTTGGGGCGCCCTCGCGTTTTGCCCGATCTCGTACTTGCAAAGGAGAACTCCGATGTCTTCCCAAGGTCCTACTCCCGAATTTGCCCAGACTTTTTGCGCCATGATGCTCGATGGCTTGAACAACGAAGTGGAAACCACGAAGAGAGTTCTGGCCGCGGTTCCTAATGACAAGCGCGACTACCGTCCCGACCCGAACGCCCGCTCGGCATGGGAACTGGCGTGGCATCTGGCGAACACCGACATTCAATTCCTGGACGGCATTGCTGATCTGGAATTCAAGATGGAGAATCCGAGCGAAGCTGACAAGCCGAAGACCGTCGCTGAGGTGGTGGAGTGGTACGACCGCAATTACAAGCGCGCGTCGGCTCGCGTGGCAGCGATGTCCGGGCAACAGCTCACGACGCCGGTCAACTTCATGGGCGTGTTCAACCTGCCGGCATTCGCGTATCTCGGATTTCTCAATAACCACAGCATCCATCATCGTGGACAGCTGGCCACCTACCTGCGTCCGATGGGAGCGAAGTGCCCGTCGATCTATGGCGGCAGCTTCGACGACCCCCTCCAGATGCCGGAGGCGGAAACGACCGCGGCGTGATTTAGTTGGGTTCGGACCGCTGAGTTTAAGAGCCGCCCGTGGGCGGCTCTTTTTTTGTCAAAATGCGCCAGCCCTCGATCTTCCGACCGCGCCACGAGCAGGCAAAGGGCCAGCTCACAGCTCGAGGCTCGCAGCCCGCAGCCCAAAGTCCCATTACTTCCGTCATCTCGTGCCCGGCATCCCAACCAGTCATCATAGGGGGGTTGCCGGAGTGTTCCCTGCATGAACATTGACGACCTTCTGCGGATCGCCATGGAGCGGCGCTCCTCCGACTTGCACCTCAAGGTGGGGAACTATCCTCATCTGCGCATCGATGGCGACCTGATCCCGCTGACCGATCAACCGCGCGTCTCGGCCGAGGACATGCTGAATATGGCCTTCAGCATGATGTCCGCCCGCCAGAAACAGAAATTCAAAGAGACCACGGAAATCGACATGGCATATGGCGTCGCCGGTCTGGGACGCTTCCGTGTCAACGTTTTTCAGCAGCGCGGCAACGTGGGACTGGTGCTCCGCGTCATTCCCACCAAGATCCGCGCGCTCGACGAACTGTTCCTGCCCAAGGTGGTGGAACAGATTTGCGACATGCCTCGGGGCCTCGTGCTGGTCACGGGCGTGACGGGCTCTGGTAAATCGACGACGCTGGCGGCGATGGTTGACCGCATCAACTCGACGCGTTCCGAGCACATCATCACCATCGAAGATCCGATCGAATTTCTCCACCGCGACAAGAAGGGGTACGTGAACCAGCGCGAGGTGGAGGTGGATACGCCATCGTTCTCGGCGGCGTTGCGCGCCAGCTTGCGTCAGGATCCGGACGTGATCCTGGTGGGCGAAATGCGAGATTTGGAGACGATCGGTACGGCGTTGCACGCGGCTGAGACCGGCCACATGGTGTTCTCCACCTTGCACACGCTGGACGCAGTCGAAAGCATCAACCGTATCATTGCCATCTTCCCGCCGCCGGAGCAGAAGCAGATCCGGTTGCAACTGGCAGCCGTGCTGCGCGCGATCGTCAGCCAGCGCCTGGTGCGGCGTTCGGACGCGGAGGGGCGAGTGCCTGCGGTCGAAGTGATGGTTACTACGGCTTATATTCGCGAGTGCATTCTGGTGCCGGAAAAGACGCGGTCGATTCGCGACGCCATCTCCTCGGGCACCTCACAGTACGGCATGCAGACCTTCGACCAGTCGTTGTGGGACCTGTTTCAGGCCGGGCTGGTGGGCTACGAAACGGCACTCGAGAACGCGTCGAACGCAGACGAGTTCAAACTGCGCATGCAGGGCATCGCGTCCACCGCGGACCTGTCGCGGCAGTCGATGCAGTCGGCTGGATTCGGGCGGTAGATTTGTTCTTTTGGACCGGGCGCGCTGCGGCGCGCCCATTCGTTTCACGGGTTTCGAAGGGTTCCAAACCTGCCTCGAGACTGTCGACACGATGAGTTCTCAAGCTCCCATCTACATGTTTCAGGAAGCCAGCCCTACTTGGGCGTAGTGTCGGGGTTTGCCGCGGCGGATAGCCGGGCTATCTGGTCGAGTTGTTTCTGGGCTTCGGCGATGTCGTCCGGCTTCGTCGCTTGAGCGAGAAACACTCGCATGTGCTGACCAGCCTCCTGGTAGTCGGGCTTTTGCAGCAGGATCAGCCCCAGCATATATTCCAGTTTCGGAACGCGATGCTCCGGATCTACTTCCAGACCGCGCCGGGCACTGGTTTCCGCCGCGGCCAGGTTCTGAAGGCAATAGTTCCCGAGACTGTTGGAGAGCCAAGCGTCAGGAAAACTGACAGGATTCAACGCCAGCAGCTTTTCGCTCAATTCGGTGAGTTCGTGCCAGTTCCGGTCGCGCATGGCTAGCTGAGAAAGTACCCGGTAGGGGTTGACATACTTGGCGTCAGCGGCAATCGACTGCTGGAATGCATAGCGAGCCGCAGCGGGTTCATTCCGGTGCAGTTGCGCCTGTCCGAGCTCAAACCAGGCGACCGCAAATTTGGGGAAAATTTCGACTGCCTTTTGGAACGATTTTTGGGCGTCGTCCCACTTGCCATTTTTCGCCTGTTCCTGACCCTTCTCCAGAGCCTTGCGCGCGGGGGCGGGCGCTGCCGCGGTGGTTGCGCTGATGGTGAAGCCCTCGACGTTGCCCATGCGATGCAGGGTGATGCGGCCGACGTCAGCGCTCTGGTCGCCGACGAACCTTCCGCCAAGCTGGATCACGTCGGAGGTAAAGCCGGCCAGCGAGGCCTGCAGTTCGCATTCCTGCAGGTTGCGGCGTTCCGGCCTTTGAGTGCCGATCGGGCGGGAAGAGGTGTCGGCGTCAAAATCGATGCTGCTCGGTGCGGCGTTGCGGTCGCCAAACTGGAACGAGAAGTTCCCGCGCGAGTCGGTGTGCGTTTCCGCGTTCTTCGTTCCTCTGCAGATCGTCAGGATTGTAGCTGGCTCGGTGAGCAGGCTGCCATCGTCCACGACGACCTTACCAGAGAGGAATATCGACTGAGTGGGGCTCAAATCGGGGTTGGGGATGCGAGGGGAGCTGGGTGGCTTCGTAGGGCGGCCGTCGCCAGGACCACGCTGGGCAAGGCCTGCAAGGGTAGAAATCAGGGCGAGGCAGGCACAGGCGAGGAGCTTTCTCATAACGCCCCCAGTGAGGAACAACGTTGCCGTGATTGTACCCCCGATTCAGGGCGCGGATTTGTCAATTTATTGTCGGGGAGGCGGAGGGCAGAAACTGGAGAAACGGCAACCCATCGAGAAGTTTCACTACGCTCTGGCTGCCGCTCGTCCCACGGTCAGGATGACAGACGGGAACGAGTCCAGCGGTGACCTAGTTCGGCTTGCGGAATTTGCTGTCGGCCAGGTAGCGCAGCATGATGGCGTCGGAAGCGTTCTGGAACTGCTGCTGGCGCTCGGCTTCGGCGGCGGTCGGCGTGTCCTGGCGAAGGCTCTGACGGAGTTTCTCGCCCATCTCGGATCCGCTGGTCATGACCTGCATGTAGAACCAGAGAAAATGACGCATCTGATCGAGTGCGGACTTGAGGACCTGAATGGATTCCATTTCGGGCTGGTCGGAGAGCGCTTCCATGAGTTCAGGGTCGTTGGGCGCCTGCATGGCGGCGCAATTCAATTCGCGCTGGATGGCGCGCATATCTTCGGTGACACGCAAAATGCGGAGATGAATCTCGTCCATGCTTTCTTTGTTTTCGCGATCCATGGGGCCCCTTCGTTCCTGACCAAGATCGCATCCGGGAGGCTCGGCGCAAAGATTCCCCGTGTGCATGAGCTTCCGTAATTAATGTTACCTGGGCTGTGAAAGCCGCTCTGGACGGGTATTTTCACGCGGTTTGGCGGGTTACCTCGCGGGCCAGAGAGGTCTGGGCCGCGCGAATGTCGGGTACCTCCACGACCTTTAGTCCCTGCACCGGCGATTCCACGGCCTCGACCAGCGCCATCACCATCTGTTCGAGCGTCACCAGGCCGAGGCGCCGGGCGCCACGGCGAGTGAAGGGCAGAACTTCCGCGACCTTATACACCGGCAAAAGGGCGTAGGGCCACTTGTGTCCAGGGCCGAGCACGTACCACGGACGGAGGATGGTGGCATTCAGGCGGCGTTCCCGGATCATGACCTCGCACTCGGCGCGGACAGCGGTGTAGGCCTTCATCACTGGAGCAGGGTGGGCCACACTCAGATAAATGAAGTGTGGGATTCCGAGTTCAGCGGCAGCGTTGATGGCTTCGCGGGCGGACACGAGGTCAACGGAACGAAATTCAGCGACCTTGGCGGGCGAGGGATGAGACACGCCGACGAGATGGATAAAGGTGTCGCAGGGACGGATGAGGTTCTGGTAGGTGCGGGCATCGAGGGCGTCGCCGGAGACTACTTCGCATCCGCTGGGCAGGTTACGTTTCGATGTTGGCCGCACCAGGCCGCGGACATGATGACCCCGCTCCAGAAGGACGGGAATGAGACTGCTGCCGAGATAACCTGTCCCGCCAGTAATAAAGACGCGGCGTGGCTCGGCACATCGAGGCAATTTCTTGACCTTCAGCAGAAGGCGGATATCAGAGATTGAGGCTGGCACGTGCTGGGTACGCTCCACAGGTGGGTTCAGATGGTCCAGACCGATCTAGAAGTTTAACCCGGAACAGGGCGGATGTGGTACAAACGGGGCGCGATGAATGCCCCCAAAACCGGCTTGGTGCGGGCGATTGGGCGCTGGAGCCTGGTGGCGCTGACCGTGAATTCGGTCATCGGGAGCGGCGTGTTCGGACTGCCGGCAACGGTAGCAGGCCTTTTGGGACGGCAGAGCGTGCTGGCCGTAGTAGTTGCCGGCCTCGCCATCGGCGTCATCGTGCTGTGCTTTGCCGAGGTGGCGTCACAGTTCTCCGAGGCAGGCGGACCTTATCTGTATGCCCGGACCGTGTTCGGCCGGCTGGTGGGCGTGGTCGTGGGATGGACGTTCTACCTGGCGCAGTCGGCGGCGCCTGCCGCGAATGCGAATCTCTTCGTCATCTATCTGGCGGAATTCTGGCCGGGCGCGAAGGCGGCACGGTTGTGGATTCTGACGCTTCTCGTCGGATTGTTGGCGCTGATCAACATATTGGGAGTCCGGCAAGGAGCGCGAGTAAGCAATCTCTTCACGGTGGCGAAAATTCTGCCGCTGTTGATGGTGGTGCTGGCGGGTACGGCATTGACGATTTTCCATCCCGCACCGATGAGCGCAGCCGCACCGGTGACGGGTAGTGTGTGGCTCAAAGCGATGGTCTTGCTGGTGTTCGCCTATGGAGGCTTCGAGACGGCGCTGGTGCCGATGAGTGAGGCGAAGAATCCGAGGCACGACGCGGCCTTCGCCCTTCTGGCTTCGCTGGTCGTAGCGGGGACAATCTATGCCTTGGTGCAGTGGGTCGTCGTGGGAGTGCTCGGCGACGGCGCCATCAGCGACCGTCCTCTGGCGGAAGTGGCGCGCCTGGCCATGGGAGACCGCGGTGCGACCCTGGTGGCGCTGGGAGCGCTGGTCTCAGTCTATGGATATCTGAGCGCAAAGCTGCTGTCGATGCCGCGCACGACCTTTGCTTTGGCCGAAGGCGGGGATTTGCCGGGAATTTTCGCCCGAGTGAGCCGCCGATTTCACACTCCCTGGGTGTCGATTCTGATCTACGCCGTCACAGTGTGGGGACTGGCAGTCAAGGGAAACTTCGCGTGGAATGTCACCCTGTCTGCGGTCGCGCGACTGTTCTATTACGCCACCGTGTGCGCCGCGCTGATTGCGCTTCGCTGGAAACAACCGGAGGCGGCGCGGTTCCGTGTGCCCGCTGGGCCTTTGCTGGCGGCCGTCGGAATCTTGCTGTGCCTGGTGATGACAACTCAGGTTGACCTGAGCCAGTCCTGGATTCTCGGCGCCACGGTCGCCGCGGCGATCTTGAACTGGGCGTGGGTGCGCTGGAATCTGCGCCAGGGTCCGGGCTTGTCGATTTCGCCGTCGCGATGATAGCCTCAGCGCGAATGAGACTCTGGCCCCTCGTCCTTCTTCTATCGCTACCTTCTCCTGTAGCGGCCCAGGCTCCTCAAACTCAAGCGCAAGCGTTCTTCGCCGCGAGGAATGTGGCCGTTGCGATGCGGGACGGCGTTGTTCTGCGAGCCGATGTGTTACGACCATCGGAGACAGGGAAGTTTCCCGTTCTGGTGTATCGGACTCCTTACGGAAAGGATGCGGCGCAGGAGGACTACACGACATTTCGCCACGCGGTCGAGCGCGGCTACGCAGTCGTGATCGAAGATGTGCGCGGGCGGTATCACTCGGAGGGCGAGTTTCGTCCTTATGAGAACGAGGGGCGCGACGGCTACGACACGATCGAGTGGGCGGCGGCGCAGCCCTGGTCGAACGGCGCAGTGGGCACGGTTGGATTGTCGTATCCCGGAGCGGTGCAGTGGCTGGCGGCGGTGGAGAGTCCTCCACACCTGAAGGCGATGGTGCCGGCGATGACGTTTTCGGGTCCGCAGAACTTCTTTTATGCGGGTGGCACGTGGGATATGTCGTGGATCGAGTGGATCTGGGACAACATCGCTCCGGACGTGCGGGTGAAGAAGGGGTTGGCGGGGCCGCGGAGTTATGACGAGGCATTGGCGGCATGGAAGACAGAAGGGCCAAAGATGTTGGGGACGCTGCCACTACTGAATGTAGAGGCCCTGCGTGAGGTCGCTCCTTATTACTACGACTGGTTGCGGCATCCGGCGGAGGATTCGTGGTGGAACTGGGCAGAACTGCGCGGGAAGTACGGGCGGACCGAGGCCGCGGTTCTGAATCTCTCCGCCTGGTATGACGATAACTACGGGCCGGAAGGGGCGACTACGAATTTTGCGGGTTTGCTAAATGCACGCACTGGTGTGAAAACCCCGCGCACACATTTGCTGCTGGGGCCGTGGGTGCATGGCGTCGACAGCACTGCGAAGGCGAAGGCAGGAGAGCGGGAGTTTGCGCCGTCGGCGGCAATCGACTATGACGAGGTTGTGTTGCGCTGGATGGACCGGTATGTGAAGGGTCTTGATAACGGGGTGGATCGAGAAAAGCCGGTGCGGTATTTCGTTATGGGAAAGGATGAGTGGAGGAAGTCGGAGACATGGCCGCCGGCGGCGGGGAGAGTGGTGTTCCGATTGGGAGCGGCAAAGAAGCGGTCGCGAGTCGGGACGCTCTCGGTACGGCCGGCTGCGAACACGACGGAGTTCAGCGAGTTTGTTTCTGATCCGATGAATCCGGTGGTGAATGAATACGATTTGTCGGGCGCACACGATTATCAGAAGCTTGCGGCACGTGCCGACGTGCTGTCGTTTGACTCGGCGCCGTTGGCGTCCGACATGGAAGTCACGGGGCCGATTGTGGCGCGCATGTTCGTCTCGTGCGACTGCCCTGATTTTGATCTTTGGGTGCGATTGCTGGACGTCGCCCCCAGCGGAAGAGCGTTCAACCTGATGAGTCCAGGCCTGGATGTCGTGCGAGCCAGTTATCGGGATGTGAATGGCGGGCGGCAATGGCTGGAGCCGGGGCGCGTGTATGAACTGACGCTGTCGAATCTGATCACCAGTAATGTGTTTATTAAAGGGCATCGGATGCGGGTGCAGGTGCATGCGAGCTTCTCGCCGAATTTTTCGCGGAACTTGCAGAGCGGGAGATCTGAGGCAACGAGCGCAGAAATGAGGAAGGCACGAATTCGCGTATATCATCGGCGAGGGCAAATGTCGCAGATCATAGTTCCGGTTATGAAAAGCGGGCACAGAGAAACGAGCGTCGCAGGCAGTCACTAGTCGCCAACTCACTTGTTGGGAGGAACATTGCTTAAGTCTTGCTTCGTCGGTGTACTGAGCATTCTCAGTAGTGCTCTCTGTGTCGCGCAGCGGGAGCCGGTACTCAAACAGATCGATCTGCCGCACTCTTACTACTATCGCGAGATGTATTTGCCGCAACTGACTACCGGACCGAGTGCCGCGGCCTGGTCTTCGGACTCGAAAACGTTGATCTACTCGATGGCGGGGTCGCTTTGGCGGCAGCAGGTTGGGTCGACGCGAACCGAACAGCTTACCGCCGGGCCGGGATATGACTATCAGCCGGACTGGTCGGCAGATGGGCGCTGGGTGGTATTCGCCCGGTACGATCATGATGCCGTCGAACTCTGGGCACTGGATGCGCAGGATGGGAGCACCCGCCAGCTTACTTCCGGAGGGGCAGTGAATGTTGAGCCTCGCTTCTCGCCGGATGGCACGCGGCTGGCGTTTGTTTCGACTTCTTACAAGGGCCACTTTCACATCTTTGTGGGCCACTTTGCCAATGGACAGCTTGGTGACGTCGCGCAACTTACTCCGGAGCATGTGAGCGATCTGCCTCGTTACTACTACAGCAAGGTGGATCACGAGATCAGCCCGGTGTGGTCGCGGGATGGATCGGAGATCCTGTTCATTTCGAATCGCGGGCACATTCACGGCACGGGCGGCTTCTGGCGGATGAAGGCGGAGGCGGGAGCGGAGGCGCGCGAGGTTCACTACGAGGAGACGACGTGGCGCGCGCGTCCGGAGTTTTCGCCGGATGGGAAGCGCATGGTGTATGCCTCGTATCTTGGCGGGCAGTGGCATCAGCTTTGGCTCATGCCGGCCGACGGTGGCGATGCGTTTCCGATTTCGTATGGCGAGTATGACAACACGAATCCGCGATGGTCGCCGGATGGGTCGAAGATCGCGTTCATCTCGAATCGGGGCGGGAATACTTCGCTTTGGGTGGAGACGATTCCTGGAGGGGCACAGACGCAGGTAGCGGTCCGGGAGCGGAAGTACCTGAGAGCGATGGGGCGGATCTCGCTGCACGTGCTCGGGCGGACCGGAAAGCCGGTTGCAGCGCGGGTTTTCGTTACTGCGCCGGATGGGCGAGCTTATGCGCCGGATGATGCGTGGATGCAGGCCGACGACAGCTTTACGCGCTCGGAGAGGCCGTTTGAAGCGCACTACTTCGATACGGCGGGTACTTCGGAGATCACGGTTCCGGCGGGCAGCGTCCAGGTCGACGTGATGCACGGATTCGAGTTTGGCTTCGAACAACGCAAGGTCGAGGTTGCGGCAGGGAAGACCGCGATCGTCACCGTGCAGTTGCACCCGAGCGTTCCCTACGAGGCGGCTGAGTGGGTGAGCGGCGATGTGCATGTGCACATGAACTACGCGGGCACGTATCGCAATACGCCAAAGCATCTTGTGGCGCAGGCAGACGCGGAGAACCTGGCGATCGTCGAGAACCTCGTCGTCAACAAAGAACAGCGGTTTCCGGATATTGCTTATTTTTCTTCCAGGCTCGATGCAGCTTCGAACTTGAGTCATCTCTTGCTGCACGGGCAGGAGTTTCACACAAGTTACTGGGGACACTTGGGCCTGCTGGGGTTGAAAAATAACCTCATCCTTCCAGGCTATGTGGCGTATCCGAATACGGCAGCAGCGAGTTTGTATCCCGCGAACGCGAACGTCGCGGATATGGCGCATGCGCAGGGGGCGCTGGTCGGGTATGTGCACCCGTACGATAGTGTGCCCGATCCCGTGAAGGACGCTTCGCTCAGTCATGAGTTGCCCGCCGATGTGGCGCTGGGCAAGGTCGACTACATCGAAGTGGTCGGATTCGCGGATCACAAATCTACGGCGGAGGTTTGGTACAAACTGCTGAACTGCGGGTTTCGGCTGCCGACGGCGGCGGGAACGGACTTCATGGGGAACTACGCGTCCTTGCGCGGGCCGGCGGGATTGAATCGCGTATACGTGCAGGTGAAGCCGGGGCCGCTGAAGATCGAGCCGTGGCTGGAGTCGATCAAGGCCGGACGCACTTTTGCGACCAACGGGCCGCTGCTGCATTTCGAGTTGGGCGGCAAAGGGCCGGGTGGCGAGGTGCGAGTGGACAAGAAGCAGGGGATGCCCTTCAAGGCGGCCATGCGTTCGATTGTGCCGGTGGATCATCTGCAAGTCGTGTGCAACGGAAAAGTGGTGCGTGAGGTGGGGATGACGCACGACCGGAAGTCGTCGGATGCGTCGGGGACGATCTCGCTCGACGGCAGCGGATGGTGCGTGCTGCGGGCATTCAGCGACAAGGCGGAGTATCCGATTCTGGATCTCTATCCGTATGCGACGACGAGTCCGGTGTATGTGTCGGTGGCAGGAGCGCCGTTGCATCAACCGAAGGACGCGGCATATTTCGTGGCGTGGATGGATCGGCTGATCGCGGCGGCGGAGAGTAATGCGTCGTGGAACACGGATGCCGAGAAACAGGCGGTGCTGACGGCGTTTCGCGAGGCCCGGGCGAAGTACGAGACTATTGCACATTAGGCGCGAGCTGCGAGATTGAACTTCGAAGTTTTCGCAGGAAAATGCTAGAATCCGTGTCACTTCCCTGCGCTTCCCCGGTACAACCTGACTCCTGATCGCTCGAGGTCTGCCATGCGCGATACTCCTGTCATTGTCTTCGGTGCAGGCGCAACGAAGGATTGCGGCGGCTTTTTGACGAACGAGATTCTCCACGAAGCTTTTAAAGCTGATCCCACGCTCGCGCCGCAACAGCAGGCGATTCAACTTCTGCGGGAATTTCTCGACGAGAACTTCCTGTCTGCGCGCGCGAACATCGAAGACTATCCGTCATTGCCCCTCCTCTTGAGCCTGATCGACACCGCGATTGACCGGAAGCAGCCGTTCGGTCCGAAGTGGACAGCGGAGAAGGTGGCAGAGGTCCGGCAAGCGATGGAAGCGGCGATCTTCGCGGTGCTGGACTTTCGCAGCCCACAATCAGAAATGGATTCTTACCTGGGTTTGCTGGAGATGGCTTATCCCGCCCCGGCGCCGGAAGCCACGGTGATTTCGTTGAACTACGACATGATCGTTGACATGGCGATGTTTCAACTTGCCGATCAGCGAAAGCCGGGCAGCATGCCAAGCTATGGGTGCGACATCAAGACCCAGGCGTACCAGGATTGCAAGGAACGTTGGGGATCTCTGTACAAGATCCACGGCTCGGTCAACTGGATGTATTGCTCGCAGTGCCACCATCTGGATATCGGGTGGTCCAGCAAGCGGGCTGTGCCGAGCCGAATCGGGCCAAAGTTTTTTCAAGCGGAGCAGCAGTATGCCCAGACAGCCAACTGTCCGGAGTGCCTGACCCGTTTGCGGCCGATTCTGATCACGCCGACGCATCGCAAGGACTACCGCAATCCCCATCTGGCACGCATCTGGTATGACGCGGAACGAGCTTTGCAACGTGCGAGCCGCGTGATTTTTGTGGGATACAGCTTGCCGGATGACGATGTGGATGTGATCTATCTATTCAAACGGGGGCTGGGCGCAAGAAATCCGAATCCGCTGGCGCCGCAGATGATTACCGTGGTCGAGTACGACGCGCAGGCGCGCGCCATTAACGCTCATCCGGTGGGACAGCGGTATCGAGCGCTGTTTGGCGATGGCATTGATTTTCGGACCGAAGGTTTCACGGGCTGGCTCAATGCTTGTCGTGGGAATCCCGGCCTGGTGCCGGGATTGCCGCCGAAGATTCCTGCAGGATGAGAAACAGGCGGTGGCCCGCTTCTCGCGGTTCGAGAAGCGGGTATCCCGGCGTTCTAATGGTTTGGCCGCAGCGCCATAGCCGAGGCGGCTGTGCCTGAGTTGGATCAAGTAGCGCCTGCGGTTTTTTCCATCGCCAACAATTGCTCCTTCCGCTCAATTCCCCAGCGGTAGCCGCCGAGGTCGCCGTCTTCGCGGATGACGCGGTGGCAGGGGATGGCCACGGCTACCGGGTTCGTCGCGCAGGCTCGGGCTACGGCACGAGTGGCCTTAGGCATGCCGATCTTCTTCGCAACGGCGCTGTAAGAGCGGGTTTCTCCGCGGGGGATGCGTTGCAGTGTTTCCCAGACGCGTCGCTGAAAAGCGGTGGCGCGAATGTCGAGCGGCAGAGACGGATGTTTCTCTGTGTCCGTGCCTTCGATCAGGCGCTCCAGTTGTTCGTGCCATTCGGACATGGCTTCGTCGTCGCGGCGGCGGGTGGCGAAGGGGAACTCGCGCATCAGGCCCTGCTGGAGTTCTTCTTCGGTATCGGCGAACTGGATGGCGCAGATGCCCTTGTCGGTGGCGGCGATCAGCATACGGCCGAGCGGCGACGGCGCAATCGTGTAACGAACTACGGCAGCGAGCGCGCCACGGCGATATTTTTCCGGAGTCATACCCAGCTGCGTGGCGGTGCGTTCGTAGAGGCGGCTGCTGGAGCCGTATCCGGCGGCGTAGAGCGAGGTGGTGACGGAGTGGCCGGCCTGGAGGTTGTGCTTGACCTGGCGGAGGCGGACGGCGTCCATGTAGGCTTTGGGCGAGACGCCCAGCACCGCCTTGAAGGTGCGCTGCAGGTGGAACGGGCTGCGGCGGAATTCGCGCGCCAAGCGGCCCAAGGTGAGGCGATCTTCGATATTCTGCTCGATGTAGCGGCAGACGGAGCGAACCAGCGCGGCCTGGGGATTGCCGTCGACGGCCTTGGGACGGCAGCGGAGGCAGGCGCGGTATCCGGCCTGCTCGGCTTCGTGGGCGCGGTCGAAGAAGCGGACGTTTTCGCGGCGCGGACGGCGCGACGGGCAGCTTGGGCGACAGAAGATGCCGGTGCTCGAGACGCCGAAGACGAAGGCGCCGTCGAGGGATGCGTCGCGGGCAAGGACGGCTTGCCAGCGGCGGCCTTCAGCAATCTTGGTGGTCTGAGTTGCGGTGCGCGTCATCGGATCCTCGGAAAGTATCGCATTGATCGTCATGCGGATAACATAGGCTGGATTGGATGCACGGACTATCCGAATGTTGCGGTCAAAAGAAAATTGCAGATTGCAGAGGTGGCTACGAGCTGCGGGCTGCGAGCCGCGAGCAACCGAGGCCAGCTGAAATGCGGTGGTGGATCACCTTGGGAGTTTGTTTGTTTTCGTCTTTCCTTATGAGTCAGGAAGCTGCGAAATCGTGCTCGTCACCAGAAGATACAATCACGGCCATCAGAATTGCGAGTGAGATTGCGCTGGATGCGCGGCATCCGGCGAAGGAATGGGCGGCGGCGGAAAGTGTTACATTTTGCGCGGACTGGCAGGGGAAGAATGCGGACCCGGGGCGCGAGACTTCAGTCCGGGCGCTTTGGACTCCTCAGACTTTGTATTTGCGGTTTGAGTGCCGGTATCGGGAGTTGTTTCTGTTCGATGATTCGGAGGCGAACGGGCGGCGCGATCATCTTTGGGATCGCGATGTGGCGGAGGCGTTCCTGCAGCCGGATCCATCGCGGGAGAGGTACTACCGGGAATTTGAGGTTGCTCCGAACGGAATGTGGATTGACCTTGATATTTTTCCGGAAGGCTTGAGCGATTTGAAGAGCGGAATGAGACGGTCGGTCTGGCTGGATCGGGCGGTGCATACCTGGGCAGCGGAACTCGCGATTCCCATGAAAGCCTTGACGGCTCACTTTAATGCGGCAGCGGAATGGCGGGTGAATTTCTATCGCGTGGAGGGGCCACGGGAGCCGCGGTTTTATTCGGCTTGGCGGGCTACGGGAACGCCTGAGCCTAACTTTCACGTGCCGCCGGCGTTTGGGAAGATGCGGTTTGGGCGATGAGAAAGGGCAACATCTTTAACCACGGGGGGACAGGGGACCACGAGGGACGGCGATGCACGGGGGGATTCGCTCGTGTAGGATTTCGTTCGAGGATGCACTTGGAAATTCGAAATCAAACGAGGAGCTTCTGATGAAATTCCGTCGCAATGGGATGTGGCTGATGGTACTGGCGGCACTGGCGCTGAGCCAGGCGGGCGCGCAGATTCTGAGCGGTGATGCACTGAAGAAGGCTGTGCCGGGGTCGTACTTTTTCGCTGGACAGAGCGCGCAGGTGCAGGCGCGGAATTCGGTTGGGCTGAAGACGGCTGCGGGCAAACTGGTGCTGGCCGGACTGGTGGATACTTCGGGGTATTCGACGGCGATCCAGGAGAAGTATCAGGGATTTTTTATCACCGAGACAAAGGTGACGTTCGATGGCGGCACGCTCGATCCCGGCCAGTACGGGTTCGGGTTCAAGGATGGCAAGTTTATCGTGATGAACGTGGCGTCGACGGACTTATTTTCTGTCGGATCGCAGAACGACGAGCAGGTCAAGCATGCGGTGCCATTGAAGTTGGAGAAAGAAGGGGACGGCTATCGGCTGTATGCGGGGAAGAATTACGTTGCGTTCAAGGTGGAGTAAGCCGGCTTCACAACTCAGCTTAGTGGGCCAGCGGCTGGTTGGGACCTAACAATAGGCCAATGCCGGCGCGGTTGCGTAGTTCGGTCAGCAGGGCGGCGGCGGCGTTGAGGTAGGTCTTGCTGGGGTCGGAGGTGTCGGCCCATACCGCGTTGTAGACGATCTGGGCGGCTTCTTTTACATCCATGTGCAGGGCTGCTTCGAGGCGGTCGGCTTGCTGGCGAACGTCACCATAGCAGGTGTGGCAGACGGCGGCGGGCTCAAAGTCTCCGTCATGGTTCTGCTCGAGAACGCAGCGGAAGGTGGCGGCGGCGTTGATCTGGGTGTGCGAAGCGAAGACCTGTGACTTCAGTTCGCGGAGGAAGCGCTCGCGTTCGTCTTCGAGCGGAACGGCCGGCTCGGGGACGGAGACCGCGGGAGCGACCGGGAGGTCGGCAGCAGCAGCGGCAGAGACGCGTTCTGCAGATTTGCAGATCGGGCAGACGTCGAGGTCGGCGGGGTAATAGGCGCGGCATTTCGAGCAGGGCAGACCATAGCCGACAGCCTTGTGTTCGTGTACGTCGATGGGTTTTTGCCGGTCGGAGGTCAGCAACGAGGCCTCTAGAGTTTTTCTGGCTGGCGCTACGGCTCTGGTTTCCATCTTGCACCCCTGGACGAACGGCGCTCGCGAATAACTCGCGGGGTGGCTGATCTCAGCAGCGGACTGCCTTCTCAGAGGGGCCAAGTCTCGCAGCGCCGAAGCGCTGCGCCACCCAATCTCAACTTCGCACTGACATTTTAGGGCGGGTGCGTCCGGGGCGCGATGCACGACAGTGCATCTGAGGTCATGCCCTCCCGGACAGGGGAGGGGCGTTACTTCGAAGCCGCGATCAGCTTGACGACTTCCTGCATGCGGGCCCGGTAAAGGTCCTGGCTGGGGTCCAAACGGGAGGCGATTTCGAGTTCGCCGAGGGCCTCCTCAAAGCGGTTCAAGGCCACCAGGCAGGCGGCCAGGGCGTAGTGATTCTGGGCGCTGTGGTCGAGGCGCAGGGCTTCGCGGAATTCCTTCTCGGCGTCGGGCAGTTCCTGGGTGTTCACGAAGGCAGTGCCGAGATAGTGGTGAGCGAGGGCGGAGTCAGGATTCAAGGTGACCGCTTTGCGCAGGGCGGTCACGGCTTCCTGATCACGGCCCAGGAGAAGGAGCGCCTGTCCAAGGACGCGGTGTTCGGCGGCGCCGCTTGGATTGGAGCGGATGGCGGCCTGGAGCTCGCGCACGGCGGCGTCGTACTCGCGCTTGGCCATGTAGGCGCGAGCCAGACAGCTGTGACCGCCATCCCAAGCCGGGTCCTGGCGGCTGAGATCGCGAAACTCGGCGATGGCACTATCGAAGTCGTTCTGATCGCAGAAGGTGTTGCCAAGATTGTTGCGAATGCTGGCTTCCTCGGGATTCAGACGCTTGGCGATGCGATACTCCGTGACCGCATCATCGAGGCGTCCCTGGTCGTGCAGAACGACTCCGAGGTTGCTGTGGGCTTCCCAGAAGTCGGGACGCAGGCCGATGGCGTGGCGATACGCGATTGCGGCGCGGCGCAGATCACCCTGATCCCGTAGGGTGATGCCCATGTCGTAGTAGACGTCGGCGTTGCCGGGTGTGCGCATGAGAGATTGCTGAAAAGCATTGAGGGCAGCTTCATATCGGCCCGCAGCATAGAGACCGAGGCCGAGAAAACGGTAGGCTTCGGCGTTCTTGGGATCCATGCTCAGGGCAGTGCGCGCTTCGGCGATGGCGTTGTCGGCGTCGTCATCGCGGTAGAAGAGGTAGGAAAGCTGGCTGTGGGTTTCGGGAAAGCCGGGGAAAAGCTTGGCCGATTCGGCGAAGGAGTCGAAAGCGTCGTCGAGTTGACCCTGCTGACGAAGGATAGTCCCGAGGACGAAATGGGCCCAGGGATTGCGGGCGTCATCGCGAAGAATGGCGCGGACTTTGTCTTCGGCGGCGTCCCACTTCTGGCCGTTCATCAAGATCGCGATCTGAGCTGCAGGACTGGAGCAGGCGGTGGCGTTCGATTTTTGCGTCAACGATTGGGCGAGATGGGGGGTTGCGCCGGCTTTTTGAAAGCTAGTGGTACATTGCGGCGATGCGTGGCAGGCCAGACCACGCTCGGAAAGAAGCCGCTCGATGCGGGGGCTGGGAATGCCGCCGGCCAACCACCAGAAAACGCTGTCGCAGGAGGAAGGAGAAGAGACCTGTTCCGCGAAGCAGACACCAGCCACGGCCAGCAATAGCCCACCCAGGACACACGCTCTCACAAGGTCCTCCACCGAATAAAGGCACGACGCCTTTGGTCAAAATAGTCCGGGTGTGGTCATCGCCATAGGTCACCGAAGTAATCGTGGCGGTGACCGGATGCGGGGCGTGCGGCGGGCGCGACTGAAAAGATGGCCTTGGGATACACTTTAAATCTTGTGGTTTTGCTTGTTTGGGGTGTCTCAGGAGTTGGAGGATTTCATGTTGGAAGGGTTGTTTCAACCTTTGCACCTGCTTGTCATCTTTTTCGTCGCGCTGCTGGTATTCGGTCCCAAGAAGCTTCCCGAACTGGGCAAGGGGCTCGGGGAAGGGATTCGCGCGCTCCGAGAAGGAATGAAGAGCGACGAGTCAAAACCAGAGACTAAGAGCTGATTCTGCCACTGCGTCAATAATTTACGGCCTTACCTGCTATCTGGCAGCGTGGTCCTCGATCGGCCCAAAGAGCCGATTCTGGGCAGGCTTGGGGCCACTCCCACTTACAACAGGAGGAAAGTTCTGTGCGTAGCTCAATGGTAGTGAGCCTTCTCGTACTTTTGCCAGCATCGTTGTGGGCGGACCAGGTGACGTTGAACAATGGCGACCGCCTGACCGGTTCGATCAGCAAGTCCGACGGCAAGACGCTCGTGATCAAGACCGACTACGCGGGGGAGGTCACGGTGAAGTTCGATGCGATCCAGAGCATCACGTCGGCGAGCGATCTGCACGTAGAGATGGGTGGCAAGACAGCGGTAGGCCCGGTTACGACCAGTGGCGACAAGCTTGTGGTGGCGACGAAGAGTGCGGGGCCGGTCGAGGCGCCGAAATCGGCAATGACTACCATGCGCAGTCCGGCGGAGCAGGCTGCTTATGAAAAGGCTCTGCATCCAGGATGGAGCGAAGGCTGGACCGGCGGGGTGAATCTGGGCTTTGCCGTGACCCGCGGCAACAGTGCGACCAAGAATCTCAACATCGCATTCACGGCGGAGCGGAAGGGGTTCAAGGACAAGCTGGGCCTGTATACCAACTCCATCTATGCCACGAATGATGTGTCGACCGCCTCGCCCCACACGACGGCGAATGCGATTGGCGGTGGGGCGCGCTATGACCGTGACGTCAGTCCGCGCTTGTTCATATTCGTGAACGCGGACTTCTTTCACGATCAACTGCAGAGCCTGGACCTGCGCTCAATCCTGGGCGGCGGCCTGGGATTTCATGCCATCAAGAGTGACACGACCACGCTCGATCTTCTGGCGGGCGCTAACTACACGCACGAAAGCTATTCGTCATTCACGATCCCGCCGGATACGTTCGTCGCGGCGATCTCGCGCAGCCTGGCGGGTGCCACATTGGGGGACGAGTTTATGCACAAGGTGGGCAAGAACACGGTGATCACGCAGGACCTTTATTTTTATCCGGACTTGACCAACACAGGCGAGTATCGGGGTACTTTTAAATTCGGAACGGTGACGAAGATCAACAAGTGGCTGGGATGGCAGAATTCCTTCGGAGACATCTATGTCAGCGCGCCGCCCGCGGGGAAGAAGAAGAACGATCTGCTGTTGTCGACCGGACTGAATTTTTCGTTTACGCATTGAGGTGGCAGCGCGGTGGGAGGGGCTTCTTGTACGGCGGGCGTTTTGGCGGCCTCGCGAAAAACTTGTACAATCAACTAGTCCTATAGGCCCGTAGCTCAGTCTGGTTAGAGCGCTTCCTTGACACGGAAGAGGTCGATGGTTCGAGTCCATTCGGGCCTACCATTGTTTTCATAGGGATAAAGAGAATCGCCAAGATTCTCTCTCCGTGCTCGCTCCGAGATTCAAAAAATCGGGCACGAGCCTGAATGTCTACTGGCTGCCGACGCGGCCAACTACCAGCCAGCGGTGCATCCGCCCTTCGTGCGCACGACATCGGTGGATTCTCTCGAGATTTGTTCCGATAGTTGACTTGGGCCACTGCTCTAGTTTTCGTGGCCCGGGAGCCTCACCTTGCATTTATACGATCGTTGTTCTCGCCGTCTGATCACTCGGCTTTGTTTGCTTCTAGCCGGTCATATCTGTGTTCTTGTCATCACGCCTACGGCGTGGTGCGTCCCGCCGGCCGTTGTCTTTGACGGTGTGGCCACGATCGTGGATACAGGATCTGCAGGCCTCAACCACCCCAGAGGGGTCATCCTCGACAACTCCGGCAACCTCTACATTGCCGACACCGCGCACAATCAGATCGTCCGTGTGACCGCTGGCGGCACGGCATCCGTGTTGACCATCACCGGATTGACGACCGGCCTGAGCGCACCTGAAGGGTTGAGCCTTGATGGTTCCGGCAATCTCTACATTGCTGATACCGGCAACAACCGCGTCGTTGTCATGACCCCAACCGGTGCCGGTTCTGTCGTTGACCTGGGTGGCCTCACCCTCGTTTCGCCCGCGGGCCTGGCGATCGATGCGGCAGCCAATCTCTATATCGCGGACTACGGCAACAACCGCATCGTGAAGCTCTCTTCGGCTGGCACAGCCACCGCGCTCAACATCACCGGCCTCGGGACGGCGCTAAATGCACCGGCAGGGTTAGCGGTCGATGTCGCAGGGAATCTCTACATCGCCGACTCGGTCAACAACCGCATCGTGCTAGTGACCGCCGGAGGCGCCGGTTCTGTCGTAAGCATCACGGGCCTAGCCACTGCTTTGAGCGCTCCCACAGGCGTTGCCGTCGATGCTTTCGCGAATCTCTACATCGCGGATGCGGGCAATAGTCGAGTGGTAAAGGTATCTTCGGGCGCCGGATCGGTGCTGAACAGCGGCAGCCTCACGCTCAACGCCGACTCGGCTGTAGCAGTGGATGTTTCCGGACAAGTCTATGTTGCCGACACCGCCAACAGCCGCATTGCCCGGCTGATGATGTCGTCCGTTGGTCTTGGAGAGTTGCAAGTTGGAGCCTCCACCCCTGTCTCACTCACATTGCCATTCGCGATTGCTGCTACGGCAACTGTTGGCAGCGTGCAGGCCCAGATGCTCGGTTCTACCAGCCTCGACTTCACTCTCGGCTCAGGCACGACCTGCACCAACGGAACGACCAACACAACCTGTAGTGTGGAAGCGAAATTCCTGCCGCTTGCCGCGGGTCTGCGGCGAGGCGCGATCGCCATTTTCGATCAGAGTTCAAACCTTCTGGCGGTTGTCCCACTCTACGGCACCGGAGGTGCCCCGCTCGCCGCGCTCTCACCTGGAACGGCCACCACAGTCGGCACCGGCGGAGTGTCCCTTGGTTCGCCATTTGAAGCCGCGGTCGACGGCGCAGGCAATATCTACGTCGGCAATTACACCGGCAACAATGTGGTGAAGATTGCCGCCGGCGGAGGCAGCGCCTCGGTTGTAAATACAGGCGCATACACTCTCAGCGAAGCCGCTGGCGTGGCGGTCGATGGCGCCGGCACTCTCTACATCGCCGACTACGGCCACAATCGAATCGTGCTCGTGAAGTCGAACGGAGCGGCATCAGTACTGACGGTGACCGGCCTAGGCACGGCGATCAACCAGCCAGCGGCGCTTGCCCTTGATGAAGCAGGAGATCTCTACATCGCTGACTGGGGAAACAGCCGGGTTGTCAAAGTCACGCCGTCCGGTGCAGGCTATGTGCAATCCACAGGCAACATTGCTCTCAGCGCCAGCGGTATCACGGGAGTCACAGTCGATCCGAGCGGTAACGTTTACATCGCCGATCGCGTCGCCAACCATATTGTGAAAGTGGCTCCATCCGGCGCGGCTTCCCTGGTCGGTGTCACTGGACTTACCCTCACCAATCCTCAAGGCGTAGCTGTCGATGGCAACGGCAACCTTTATATTGCCGATTCCGGTCATCGCCGTATCATCGAGGTGACCACCGCCGGTAGTGCTTCGGTTGTCCAGACGCCAGGTCAGACACTCGGAACCATACTGTATGGTGTCACAGCTGATGCCAGCGGCAACGTCTACGCGGCGGATTGGTCGAACAACCGCATCACTAAGGTGACCGTCACAGGCGGCATCTTAAGTTTCGCGAACACCGTTGTCGGCGCGACCAGTTCCGACAGCCCAAAGACCGCGACCGTAACCAACATCGGCAACGAAGCACTCGCTTTCAGCACGAACCCAAGTTACACTGCCGATTTCTCCGAGAGTAACTCCGACACGAACCTCTGCGCGTCGGGCACCTCTCTCGACCCGGGCGAGGTTTGCGACGTTTCCATAGTATTCACTCCGCAGTCGGCTGGAAGCCTGACTGCCAATGTTGCCCTCACCGACAATCACCTCAACGGAACCAACGCCACCCAGAACGTCGCTGTGAGCGGCACTGGAGTGAATCCTACCACTCCAACGATTGATTGGCCGCAACCCTCCGCCATCGACTACGGCGCAACTCTCGGCAGCATCTTGAACGCCACCGCCAAAGATGGATCAACCACCGTCCCCGGCACCTACGCCTACACTGCAACGCCCCAGGGCGGCTCAGCAAGTGCAGTAATCACTTCAACAGTCCCGGGAGCGGGCAGCTACATGCTTTCTGTCACCTTCACTCCCACCGACAACATCACTTACACGACAGCCACCGGCACCGTCTCGCTTACCGTCAACAAAATCTCTCCATCCGTCGCGCTGAGTTCGTCCGCCAACCCGGCACTGGTCTCGACCAGCATCACCCTCACCGCGAGCGTCTCCTCTTCCGTCAGTACGCCGACCGGATCAGTCGACTTCTACGACGCAACCACCCACCTTGGCTCCGGAACGATTACTTCGGGCGCGGCCACCTACGCAACCTCAAGCCTAACCGCGGGCACACACTCGATCACGGCCGTCTACGCGGGCGATTCCAACTTCTCCTCCGTGACCAGTTCGCCTGTGTCCCAGGTCGTCGCCGATCTCAGCCTCACCATCGCCAGCGGAGGCTCTTCCATCGCCACCGTCTCGCCCGGTGGAACCGCCACCTATCACCTGACCGTCGCTCCTTCGGCAGGATCGACATTTCCTGCGGCCATCGCCCTTTCGGCCACCGGAGGCCCGACAGGTTCCACCCTCACCGTAACTCCACAAACAATCTCGGCTGGAGACGGCTCAACCAATGTAAGCGTCGCCATTCAGGTCCCCGCCTCCGCCGCCGCCCTTCGCATGTCAAGACTTTGGGTGCTTGGATTCACCCTTCCATTGGCAGGGATGCTAGCGTTGCCCTTCGCATCCGAAGATGCGCGATTCCGCAAGCGAGCGTTCTTTGCCTTGTGCCTGTTGATCGTCCTGTTCTCCGCCGCCATTGTAGGATGCGGTTCTCCGAGTGCTCCCGCACCGAGGCAGCCAACGAACTACACCATAACGGTGACAGCGGCTTCTGGCAGTGTGTCGCACTCAACCACGCTCACCCTTACGGTGGAGTGAGGGTGAGCATGATGGTGGCACGGAGCCGATTTCTGACCGTGCCACCGTGTCCGGGCGGAGGTCGCTGGCCTCATACGAGGCCGGTGAACGGAGGTATCAGATTCGCATTACAGGCCTTTGTAGCTCACGGTTACCGTCTTCGACGCGCCTTTAGAAAAATTGAGGGGGTAGAGGAGAACTACTGAACCGTCAATTCCGGTTTGCGTTCCGTTGGCAAAGTGGTCCACGAAGCGACAGGGATCTGGACCGTTGGGGACAGTTTGGGTGAACCCGGCAGGCTCAGTGGCAAAAGGAAAAGGACCTGCATTTTGCAATATCAATCCAAAGGGTTTGCTGCTCGCGTTTGAATTCCATCCGAACGCGCTCTTCGCGGTTCCATCGAAGTTGTTTTGGACGGCACGGTCGGCATCCACATCTGCGTACCGCACGAGGAAGACAGATCGGAGCTGATCGGAATTGTTCTTCAGGGTCATGACGATTTTGATGGATGGGGAAATCCCAGCTACCTGGCTGATGGTCTGCGTGAGGGTCCAGATGCCATCACTGGTGGTGCGGGCAATCTTGACGGACTTGGCGCTTTGGCTGATCACGGACGATGGGTTCCAGTTTCCGCTATCTCCAAAGTCTCCGTAGTCTGAATACGTAACGAAGGGAATTAAGTCACAGATACCGTACCCCTCGCCGGCCGCTCCGACGGCGATGTGCTCGTGGCCCTGAGGCGTCTCAAGTTGGGTGATATTTCCATTCGCGGTCACACAATACTTGAGAAGGGAGTCATTGGCGCCGAAGGTAAAGGTGAACGAACACGCGCTGGTGGCAAGGGGACTGTGGGGCGCGGCCTGCGCGGCGTTCTTCTGGGCGAACGCCATGACCGACTCCCTGGTACTGGTCGCGTTGCCTGCACTCGGAGCCTGACCCCAACAAAGGGAGCAGAACGCCAGCGTCGTAATTGCAAGGACAAGTTTCTTCACGAACCATCTCCTAGAAATTGATTTTCGTCGGCAAAAAACTCTGGCGGGGATGTCCCTTCCGGCCGCGCGCCAGCCGTCCACTATCGGGTTCAACTGGAGATATCGCGAACGGCCGGGGAAAGACGACAGCCGGGGAAAAACAAAGAGCAAGTCTCTTTCCATCTCCAGCCTGCGATTCTCACCTGTACTGCTGGTATAACGATTGTGGAGAGGACGATTTCGATACGGTATAAGTGGCTGTCATTCGTATCGGTGCCCGGTTGACACGGCGGATGTTGGGGTTCCAGTCCCAATGGGTGTCGTTTCTCATCGTTCGTCGATCATGCGCTCACGTCTATGACATCGTTAAACAAGAGATACACCTCTCTTTCAGCCAGCCGGCGCTATGAGGTGTGGTTTGTCCGCCTTGGACTCGCGGACTTGAGCGGGGCGTGGTGGTTCCGATACCTGCTCCTTAATCCCGGACGAAATGGGTGCCGGGGAAATCCGCAAGGGATGCCCGTTCAGGTGTGGGCGACATGGTTTCCGCAGGGGGGAACGCCGCAGAGCTTCATTCAAGGCTATCCGCTGGAGAGTCTGAAGCTGAGCGGGCGGGGAGAAGACGCGTTTTGCTTCCGAGTTGCTGACAATGAGATCAGGGAAGATTCGTGCCAGGGCAAGCTGGAGGTCGAAGGGCATAAGATCTCATGGGGTTTGCGCTATCGATCGTCATTTGCGGTCACGCTGAGCAACAAGGGCTGGATTGGCTTTTCGCGAACGCCGCACTCTGATGCGGTTTTTTCAGGCCAGATCATGCTGGATGGCCGCTGTTTTGAGGGCGATCGTTTTGGAATTGGAATTCAAGGACACAACTGCGGATACCGGCACCGCGGTTTCTGGAGGTGGGCGCATGCCTACTTTGTCGGCGCCGAGGAGAGTCCGGTAACGATCGAAGCGCTGGTCTACGACATGCCGCTGGGGCTCGTTTTCCGCAAAGCAGTGCTCTGGCACGAAGGCAAACAGCAGATATTGAGGAAACTACGGGAGGCCAGGCACGATCCGGACGATTTCATCTGGGGGTTTTGTTGCGCCGGCAAAGACGGCCTGCAAGTGGATGCAGAGTTCGACGGCAGGGAGCCGGGCGCTCATCGTCTTCCCTATCTGAAAACGGATTGTTCCGGCAGCTTTGAGGTGGTGAACCAGAGTCTCGCCAGCGCCACGCTCCGCCTGAAAAGGCGGGACGGACGAGTGGAAGAACTGCACACCACGACCGGAGCGGTGCTAGAAAAGGGCGGTCAGGGCGGTTAGAACCGGCCTCATGTTCGAGCCAGGGCCAGGCGCTCGGCAACGATCATGTAGGCGGATGGGTTGAAGGCCATTCCGATGTGGGTGCCCGGGACCTCAAAATCGATATCCGGATCTGTGGTCATGCAAAAGCGCCAGTCGACAATGCCGTCGTGACGAGTGTAGATCGCGGTCTGCAGCATCGACCGGGGAACTTCGCGGCGCAGCGAGTTAATGAAATTGCAGGTGCACCGCCCCGTATAGCACCCCGGGAGTACCTTCCTGCCGTGCTCCTGTTGGATGCGCCGGCGAACCGCTTCGGCGGCGTGGAGAACGGTTCGGTTGGCCACGGTGCCGCGAATCGGCGAAGCCAACGTGATAACGGAGGCGACATCCTTGGGTCTCGCTCCGGCCGCGGAGCGGGCAATCACGCCGCCCAGGCTATGGCCGACCAGGTGAATCTTCCGTCCCGTTTCCTCCAAGGCCTGTGCCATCGTCTGGTTCAAGTGGCGCTCAATCAACAGGTTGGGGCAATCCGCATTAATGCCGATTCCGGAGAAATAGGGCCGGTAGCCGATCCGGGCGAGCCAGCCATGCAGTTCCATGAGGTAAAGATCGGTGCCGAGAAAGCCGGGAATAATGACAACGGCGGAACCGTCCCCGTGGGGCACACCGAAGCCGTAGTACACGGGCGTGGCGTGCAGCAGGAGAATCTCGGCTGCGAACAGCGCTTCCGTCCAGGGTGAGACGCTGTTGTCCGGGTGAGGCTGGGGGGATTGCTTGCGATGCTGAGATCGAGTTCGACCGTTCGTTTTGGGTGTCGGCAAATTGGTTCGACCTATTGCTTGCGCCGGGGGACCGCAGAGTACTGTACCGCTGGGCAGTATAACCTAAACCGCAAAGAACGACTGTGACATTGCCTCGTAGGCCCGCGATATCGCGATCGCCTGCTCCTAGGATTTTTTCCGGGTACGCCGCTTCGGATGGGTTGCACCTTCGAGCCGTGCCTCCAGTTCCGCTACGCGGGCGCGAAGGGCGGTCAACTCGGGCTGCTCTTCTGGCCGGCTTTGGGCAGGCGGTGGCACGCCCAGGAAGCGCTTCATCGTGTCCACGGGCGATAGGATCGCCGACTGCACATCGGTCAAGCGGTTCTGGACCGTTTCCTGGACCTTTTCGAAGGTGTCAAAAGCGGACTTCAAGTACCACATCACGAATTCCTGCCGCACTTCGTCGGAAGCGATGATGAGTTGGCGCAGGAGTTCGAGTGGCAGTCCGGTGGGCTTGTCCTTGGCATCCTCGGTGATGACTTGCGTGAGAGTGACTCGAGTCAGGTCCTGGCCGGTTTTCGCGTCCACAACCTTGACGTCCTTGCCTTCGCGAACCAGGCCGGCGATATCGTCGAGGTTCACATAGCGGCTGCCGGCGGTGTCGTACAACCGGCGATTGCTGTACTTCTTGATGATGACGGCGCTGGATTTCATGGCGGCTCGCCCTATATTGCTGTGCACAAACGGACATATACATCTTGACACAAATAACTGCTGCTCGTATAGTTAGCTCGAATGCTGCAATGCAGCAATTATGGAGGTATTATATGCCAGCAGCGGGCAAGACTGAGGCCTCCCGGATTCATCCCAGGGAGTCATCGTTTGTTTCCGTCCTATCGGGCTGGGCGCAACAGGGCGTACAGACGTTCTTCGCAACGCAACGAGTTCTTCTGGATCTTGCGATGAAACAGAACGCAAATGTGATGCACGCTCTGCGGCAGCAATTGTCCGACCCACATCATTCTCCCACCACCATGTTCGGCGAAGTTGCCGGAGATGGCATCACGAACTTCATTGAAGGACAAAAAGTGCTGCTCGATCTGGGCAAGAAGCAGAACGAGATTCTGATGACCGGTGTGAAGGAGCGGATCGGAGACTGGCCTGCAGCGCATGCCATGACCGACCTGCTGCAGCGCAGTGTGGACACCTTCATCCACATGCAGGAGGAGTTCCTGAAGATCGCGGGGAAACAGACCCATACCTGGGTGGAAGCGGCCAAGGCGGGCAAGCCGTACCAGCCGGAGCACCTCGTGGATATGGCGCGGGAAGGGATGGAGAATTTCGTCAAGGCACAAAAGCAATTCCTGGATTTTGTCGCCGCCGAGACAGCCCGGGTTACGGGCGGTAAACACACCAATGGAGCGGGAAAGAAGCTGAAGAAGACTGAGCTGTCAGAATTGGCGCGCCAGGCCACCGAGTCGCTGATCGAGGCGCAAAAAAGTCTGGTGGATCTTGCCGGCAAGCAGATGAATGCCAGCGTCAAGATGGCGGGCAAAACGATGGACGTCATGCGCCCCTTTCCATTCCTACCGTTGGCGGAATTGACGCGAGAGGGCGTCAAGAGCTACGTGGATGCCCAAAAAGCGCTGATGGAGGCCGTGGTGAAGCCGACCGGCCAGCACCAAATGGGTAAGCCAGTCCATCGCGCAAAGAAACCGGTGCGTGCCAAGAAAGCTGCGGCGGCTGCCGTCGCATAAATATTGGAGACGCTGGGTTCATCACACTGGCGGAGGTTGGCTGGAAAGCCGGCCAGCCTTCGTCTGGGTGAGCGATCGGGATAGATCGGTGTGTGGCAGCGCCAATCGGACGATTTGGTATCCGAACAGCGCGAGGCAGCCATGAAGGTTCCGCTTACTCTGACTTGTTTCCTGCGCCCCGCGGGTGCGCAATTTCCAAGCAAAGGCAGCATGATTCGGAGGATGAGCGCATTGCGCGTGCGCCATTCCACAGGTGTCCGCGCTGGGATGAAGTTTCTGGAGAGCTTGCCAAAGACTGGAACGTGCAAGGTTCTGAAACGCAAGGTGTGCCGAAGATATTGGGCCGCCGAAGAGGGCGCGGTTTCGTAGCCGCGCGAGCGAATCCGTTGGGCGGCCCGGGAAAGGGCACGGTTCCAGCCGTGCCTGAGCAGACGCGCTCGGACCAGTTTCAGCCGCGGTGGTAACCGCCCCGTGGCTGAAGTTGACCTCCAACCTGTTCGGGGCACGGCTGAAGCCGTGCCCTTTCCCTCGAGGAGAAATTGATTGTTCCAACAGAGTTCCTGATCGAGGTGAAACATGGCCACGGTTGCAGCAACACCCACGTCGAAAATCTGCGGCGGCAGCTTCCTCATCGAGGAACGCACGCCGGAGGAGATCTTCACTCCCGAGGATTTCACCGATCAGCACCGGTTGATCGCACAAACCGCGGAAGAATTTGCCAACAAGGAAATCGTCCCCAACATGGAGAGGATGGAACACAAGGATTTGGCCGCCCATCGTGAGTTGTTGAAAAAGGCGGGGGAACTGGGGCTGAGCGGCGTCGACATTCCGGAGCAGTATGGCGGCATGGAACTCGATAAAGTGACCTCCGCCATCATCGCCGATCGGATTGCCAAGTATGGCGGCTTCAGCACGACCTGGGGCGCGCACACCTGTATTGGCACGCTTCCCATCGTGTACTACGGTACGGAAGGGCAGAAGAAAAAATATTTGCCTGGGCTTGCCAGTGGGGAGACGGTCGGAGCTTATGCGCTGTCCGAGTCGTCCTCGGGGTCGGATGCACTCAACTGCCGGGCGAAGGCGACGCTTTCCGCGGATGGGAAGCACTACCTGCTGAACGGCGAAAAGATGTGGATCACCAATGCCGGATTCGCCGACCTGTTCATCGTTTTCGCCAAGGTGGACGGAGAGAAATTCACGGCGTTCATTGTGGAGCGCAAGTTCCCCGGGTTTGCGGTGGGCGCAGAAGAACACAAGATGGGCATTCGTGGATCGTCCACCTGTCCGTTGATTCTCACGGACTGCAAGGTGCCGGTAGAAAATGTGCTTGGTGAAATTGGCAAGGGACACCACATTGCATTCAATGTCCTGAACGTCGGTCGCTTCAAACTGGGCGCTGGATGCGTTGGCGGGGCCCGAAGTTCTATCGAAAGCGCCATCGCGTATGCCAAACAGCGTAAGGCGTTCGGGAAGGTGATTGCCGATTTTGGCTTGGTACGCGAGAAGATCGCCAACATGGCAGTCGGCATTTTCACAGGCGAAGCGATGGCCTATCGCACCGTCGGCATGATGGATGCAGCCATTGCGCATCTCGCCGATCACAACGACATGGTCCAGGTCAGGAAAGTGATCGATGAATATGCGATCGAGTGCTCCATCCTGAAGGTTTGGGGATCGGAGTTCATCAATTCCGTGGTGGACGAGACGGTGCAGATCTACGGCGGCTACGGGTTTGTGGAAGAGTATCCGGCCGAACGCGCTTATCGGGATGCCCGCATCAACCGGATTTTCGAAGGCACGAACGAAATCAACCGGCTGGTGATCACAGGGTTCCTGCTGAAACGAGCGATGTCTGGGCAACTGCCGTTGATGGCGGCGATCAAAAAGCTGATGGATGAAGTGCTCTCCGGGACCAAAGAAGAGGGAACGGACGGTCTGCTGGCCGAGGAGCGGAGGCTGGTGGCTACCGCCAAGAAGATTGGCCTGTTCGCTGCCGGAGTGGCCACGCAGAAATACATGATGGGGTTGCAGGACCAGCAGGAGATCATGGGAGCGATCGCGAATATGACGATCGACACCTACGCCATGGAGTCCGCCGTGCTGCGCGCGCAGAAACTGGCGGGTGGGAGCGGCGAGTCGAATGCGGGGCATGCCATCGCCATGACTCGCGTGTACATGACGGGTGCGATGGAGAGAGTCGAAAGCGCCGCCAAGGCGGTAATTGCGGCTTCGGCTGAAGGTGACATGCTGCGCTCGCAAATGGCGATTCTGCGCCGCCTATGCAAATACGAACCGTTCAACACGATTGCGCTGCGGGAGAAGGTCGCACAGAAAGTGATCGAAAGCGGCAAATACGTAGTGTGATAGCGGAGGCGGAGGAGGACGTTGCGGTGGGGTCACGCTTGCCGCCCCGCCGAGACCTTAGACGGTCCCTGTCTGTCAGGCCGGAGGACGGAGATCACACTGCAATGTGACCCATGATGCTTGACGGCCCGTTGGCTGGGGAGTCTACTAAAGCAGCCCTACTAAAGTAGTACCCCCGGATCGTAAGGCAGTGAGGCAATCCGATGGGTTTGCGTAAGTGGTCAACTTCGAATCTCGAGTATAGCCGTAAGGTTCTTAATTCTGGACTGGAGGGAGCGCGCTCTGGTCGAGAAGCATTCCTTCATGGTAGGTCCCTAACTCCGTTTCTTAGCGAGTCAGTCAATAACGCCTGGAAATCCGCCGTGGTTGGAGCATGTGTCGGAGTGTTCGGCAGCATTCCAGGAAACCGGCATCGAACTGCAAGCAGGGTGCTCACGTGCGGACTTGTGGGCGGCGCTGTTGGATGGGGCTTGGGTTTCGTTTGGAGAAGCCGCCGTCTGACGGAAAGCATTGCCTGCGGAGCTCTGCGGAACATGGGCAGAGTACGCGATGAGCACTGGCTGGAGAGCCATCCTATCGACTACGCGTAGAAACCAGCACGAACTCGACAGTATTCCGACCTCTCTTTTTATAGCCGGAAAAACTGGAGACTTAGCGTGAACGTGCTTTTCGCAGGTAGCGCCCCTTCGAGCACGGGGGGCGGCAATGATCGCAAAAGAGGAAGTGCAAGAGCGGGTGCAGATCCCGCTGGCCTCAGATGGACTCAGTAAAGACCGCATTGCTTATCTCGAAGGACTAGCCGGCCAAGCCAAAACCGCCGCCGCCGTCTTCAGCCAATTCTCGCAAAAGGACGTTGATCGCATCGTCAAGCCGATGGTGTTGGCCGGATTGGAGCAGGCGCAGAACCTTGCCCGCCTCGCAATTGAAGAGTCCAGACTCGGTGTGCTGGAAGACAAGGTCATCAAGAACATGGTGGCCACCGAGTTTGCCTACAACTACATCAAAGACAAGCGCACCGTTGGCATCATTCGCGAGTTTCCAGAACGCAATCTGATGGAAGTGGCGGAACCCATTGGCGTGATTTTCTCACTCACGCCCATCACGAATCCGACCTCGACCGTCCTTTTCAAGTGCATCATGGGGATCAAGACTCGCAATGCCACGATCTTCAGCCCCCACCCCAAGGCGTGGCATTGCTGCTCCGAAGCCGTGCGCGTCATGTACGAGACGGCAGTGAAATACGGCGCGCCGGAGGGAGTTTTTACGTGCGTGGAGAGCCCCACCCTGCAAGATATTTCCTATCTCATGCGCCACAAGGACGTTGCTCTGATCGACGTCACCGGCGGGCCGGGAGCGGTCAAGGCTGCCTATAGCTCGGGCAAGCCGGCATTGGGTGTCGGAGCAGGGAACACTCCTGTTTACATAGAAAAAAGCGCCGATTTGAGCACGGCTGTCGTGGACATCATCGTCTCCAAGACGTTCGATAACGGAACCATTTGTGCTTCCGAGCAGACGCTCGTGATTGACGACGAGATTTATGACGCGGCGCTGAAGAAGTTTGATGACCTGGGAGCGCATATCTGCGACGAGAAAGAAACGGAGTTACTGGCGCGCACGGTCATCGATCCTAATACGGGATTCATGCAGCCGATGGCGGTCGGTCAAAAAGCTACCGACATCGCCCGTTTCATCGGTCTCTCCGTCAAACCGAATACCAAGCTTCTGATTGCGCCGATTCAAGGAGTGGGGCGCGACTATCCGTTGTCCGTCGAGAAGTTGTTCCCGGTGCTGGCGGTTTATCGCGCGAAATCTGTGGACGAGGCGCTCAAGGTGTGCATCGACGTGAATCACAGCGGCGGCGTGGGACATACCGCGGTCATCTTCTCGCGCAACGAGGAAGTGATTCGGAAGTTCAGCGAGGTGATCAACGCCGGCCGGATCATCGTGAACTCCCCCGGTTCGATCGGAGCACTCGGCGGCGTCTACAACGACCTGGTGCCCACGTTCTCGTTCGGATGCGGCACTGGGGGCGGCAACAGCACGACCGACAACGTCAATATCTATCACTACCTCAACATCAAGCGCCTGGCTCGAAGGACCCAAAACCATATGTGGTTCCGAGTTCCGAATCAGATCTACTTCAACATGAACGCGGTGGAAAACCTGCGCCAGTTTTCGTCGCGCTCGACCATCATCGTGACCAACCCCGCGTTAGAGAAGATCGGTCACGTGGACATTGTGCGGCGGTGCCTGTCGCCGGAGACGCACGTTCATGTTTCAGTCATTCCTGATGCCGAGCCGGAAGTGAAGGTCGTCATGCAGGGAGTGGAGACGCTCAATTTCTACAAGGCCGACCAGATCGTCGCGTTAGGGGGCGGTTCCGTGATCGACGCGGCCAAGATCATGAAGCTCAAGTACGAATCGCCCAGCGCGGACTTGGATGAACTGGCGACGCCGTTTCTGGACCTGCGCAAGCGCGTGATCCAGTTCCCGACGGAAAAAGTCAGCCGGGCGCGCCTGGTTGCTATCTCGACGACGAGCGGCACGGGCAGCGAAGTCACTCCGTTTGCCGTCTTGACCGACAAGGAGCGCAAGCGGAAAGTGACGCTCGCCGACTACTCGCTGAGTCCGGATGTGGCGATCGTCGATCCCCAGTTTGTGATGTCGATGCCGAAAGGGCTGACTGCGGATACCGGCATCGATTGTCTGACCCATGCGCTCGAAGCCGGCGTTTCGAACTACGCCTCCCCTTATACCGATGCCAATGCAATGCAAGCGATCCAGCTGGCATTCAAGTACCTGCCGATCGCTTATGAGAATCCTGACAATGAAGAAGCGCGCTGCATGATGCACAACGCTGCCTGCATTGCGGCGATGGCGTTCTCCAACGCGTCCGTGGGCGTAAATCACGCGCTCGCGCATGCGTTTGGCGCGCGCTTCGGAGTGGCGCATGGCCGGGCCAATGCGCTCATGTTGCCCCACGTCATCGCTTACAACGCAGCCGTACCGGCGAAGTTTATGCCGTCGCCGTATCAGCAAGGGCATGTGGCGCACAAGAAATACGCTACCGTTGCCGACTTGCTCGGCCTCGGAGGCCGTACGGTGGAAGAGAAGATACAGAATCTGATCGCTGCCGTGGAGCGACTGCTCGACCAATTGGAATTTCCGCGATCCATCGCCGAGTTGGGTATCTCACGGGAAGAATTCGAACGGGCCATGCCGGAACTGATCAAGCAGGCCTTCGACGATCCGTCCTGGCGTTCGAACCCTCGCATGCCGTTGATCAGCGAATTGGGCGAGCTGTACTGGAAAGCCTATGAGGGGCGAAGGCAGCCGCAGGCGGCCGGAGCAGCTCAACAAAAAACTGCGTAAGGGATGGTGTCCAGTGGCAAGTGTTATCACGTGGCTGAAGATGGACGACGATCGCGCCGCCGCCCGGATGGTGCAAGAGGCTGGAGAAAAGCTGGGTCATGCGGACGGTGAGCTGGTCATTGATTTTTCCACCGTCCGGCGCATCGACGCACGGCAGATCGGCGCGCTGGAGAATGTCGCGAACAAAGCCGACGGTAGCGGCGTGAAAATCGCGCTGCGCGGCGTCAACGTGGATGTCTACAAGGCACTCAAGCTGGTGAAAGTGGCGTCCCGATTTTCGTTCGCGAACTCTGAGACGAAACCGGCAAGCGAATAGGAGCGTTGTCATGCAGAACCATGCACAAGGGGACCGCCTCTCCTGGGGCGACACGGTATTCCTCCATCTGGAACGCGAGGGTATGCCGCTCAATATGGCGAGCGTCTTTGTATTGGAGGGCGAGGTTTCATTTGCTGATTTTGTTTCGTTTGTTGAGTCAAAGCTGCCCCTGCTTCCCCGCTACCTCAAGCGGGTCGTGGCTCCTGCGTTCAATCTTGGTTTGCCGTCCTGGGAATACGATTCCGACTTCGATATTCGCAACCACGTGCACGAGGTGACGTTGCGGCGGGGAACCGAAGTGGAGTTGCAGGCCGTTGCCGGCAAGTTGTTCAGCAAAGTGATGGACCGGCGGCGCCCGCTGTGGGACTTGACCCTGGTACGCGGCCTGAAGGGAAACCGGACCGGCCTCATCGCCCGCTTGCATCACTGCCTGGCCGACGGCATTGCCGGAGTCGGCATCATGAAGGTGCTTCTGGATCCGAGCCCGGTGACAGCCCCTCTGCCCAAGAAGAAACTGAAGTTCCAGGTCCCTCGCCCGCGTGATCCGCTCACCCAACTGGTGGGCGGCGTTGTGGATTCGTACTCCGAGTTCGCGAAGCGAACCCTCTCTGCCCTGGCCGACCTGGTAAGCATGGCGGAGCGGGCCGCCGCCAACGGGGGAAGCTTGCCGACAGATGAGTTCTCGCGCTTATTTCCGGAAATCAGCGCATTCACCGAGCGGTTGCGGTTTAACGTTCCTTACCGTGGACCGCAACGATTCGCCTGGGCCGAGATTCCGCTGGCGCAAGTCAAGGCGATTCGGCACGCATGTGGGACCAGCGTGAATGACGTCATTCTCGCGCTGGTGACGGCTGCCATTCGGCGTTACTCGGAACTGCATGGCGACCCAGTGAGAGGCCGCCTGTTCCGCATGATGGTTCCCGTCAATCTGAGAGAAGGCGAGAGCGCGGACGAACTTGGGAACCGCATCTCGCTGGTCCCGGTCACGATTCCACTCGACATCCGCAATCCCCGAAGGTTGCTGAGGGCGGTCCACCAGAGAACGGAATTCATCAAACATGCGCATGCCGCCGAACTGGTCAGCCTGGCAGGCGGGCTGATCGGCATGTTCCCGACGTCCTTGCAGGCGCTCGTCGGCCCGCTCGTGAGCCGGCTGCCCGTGACCCCGTTCAATATGGTCTGCACCAATGTGCCTGGGCCGCAGTTCCCGCTGTACGTGCTTGGACACAAGACGCTGAGCTGGTATCCCTACGTTCCGATCGGCGGGGAGATGGCGGTGAACTGCGCCATCCTCAGTTACAACGGCACGCTGTATTTCGGATTCAGTGGCGACGTACACGCCGCGCCGGATCTTCGACGGCTGGAAGGGTTGTTGAAATTGAGTTTTGAGGAACTGCAGGAAGCGGTGCGGGTCGGACCGCCGAAGAAGAAGGAGAATCGGCCGCGCGCGCAGGCGCGCCGAAAATCTGAGAAGTCCGAAGTCGGATCGGCGGAAGCGAGGCCGATTCCCGTTGGAGCTCTGACCCGTCCCTCTCCCGCGGCGCCTGCGGGAAAGCCGGAGCCAAGAACTGCACACGAAGGAGTTCCAACGCAGTTGATCGCATAGCAAATTCGGTCCGTACCGAAGCCAAACGTTGTTCAGCCCCGTGGCGAAAGCGGGCGTTTTATGGTGGAAAGCATCCAGTCCGTTCCGCAAGTTGCATCCACGCTGATCCAGGCGCGGGTCCTGTTCCTGGTCATCCACATCCTGGGCGTTATCTGTTTTGGCTACATCGTGACCCGGCGGTTGGTACCGCTGTTCCGGGCGGAGCGTGATTTCCGCTTTGACCGGCCGTGGGAGCGGCTGGGAAAGATCGGGAAATTCTGGCTGGGGCAGTGGAAGCATCCGCGCTACCGGGGCGCTGGGATCATGCACATCCTGGTGTTTGCGGGCTTCATTCTCCTGGCGACTCGCGCCTTCGCGCTGGTTCTTGGACTCGCGGACACCGTGGCCGTACCCGAGAGCATCGGCCACATCTATGACATCGTCAAAGACTACGCGACGACCATCGTCTTCCTGTGCATGGTGGCCGCTGTATTTCGACGGGTGGTGCTCAAGCCGGCGCGATACGCAGTGCCTGCCAGATATGGCAAGGGGCATCCGGCCGACGCTGTCTTTCTTCTGGCGCTGATTGCTCTCCTGATGGTGGGTGACAGCCTGTTCGCCGCCAGCAAAGCGGCATTTCAGGCGCGGCTCGGGCAGACCGAAGATTTCCTCGCCGTGTTGTCGCTGCCCTGGCTGTTGAAACACGTGCTCGTCTCGGCATCTCTGCCAACGCTCCAGCAGGTTCACTTCGGAGGCTTCCTGCTGCATGACCTGACATTCTTCTTTCTCCTCTGTTATCGGCCTTTCGGAATTCAGTTCCACGTGGAGACGTCTTTATTCAGTGTTTTCTTCGCGAAGTTGGATCGCGGAACCGTGAAGCCGGTGCGCTGGGGAGTTCCCGACGATCAACTGGAGCAGGTGAAATCCTTCGGGGTGAAGACGTTTGAGAACTTTACCTGGAAGCACATGCTGGACTTCTATTCCTGTGCTGACTGCGGGCGCTGCTCGGATAACTGTCCGGCCAACGCCGTGGGAAGACCACTCTCTCCGCGGTTTCTCACGATCAAGGCCAGGGACTACGCGTTTCAGCATTATCCGATGTTCGGCAAGTCGGCGAACGGCCAGCCGCTGATCGGGAACTTGTATTCGGAAGATGAAATCTGGTCGTGCACGACGTGTGGCGCTTGCGAAGAGGAGTGTCCGCTGCTGGTGGAGTACATCGACAAGATCGTCGATTTGCGGCGCGGACTTGTGGATGATGGCAATGTGCCTCAGTCGCTGCAGAAAGCGCTCAAGGCACTCGAAAGCCGCGGCAATCCCTACGGGAAGATGGAAAAGAAGAAAGCAGATTGGGTTCGGAACAAAGAGTTCGAGCCAACCTGCAAGGTGAAGATCCTCGACGGGAGGAACGGCGCCGACACTTTGTACTTTGTCGACAGCATCACCTCCTATGACGATCGCATGCAGTCGATTGGCCGGGCGACGGCGAGGATTCTGGACCATCTCAGGGTGAATTTCGGAATCCTGGGCAGCGCGGAGAAAGACAGTGGCCACGAGGTCCGGCGCTTCGGCGAAGAGACGCTGTTCATCGCTTTGCGGGACCATAACGTGGAGGCCATCAAGGAGTCGGGCGTTCAGCGCATCGTCACTGCCGATCCCCATGCTTTCAACGCGTTAAAACACGATTACAAAGACATCCCGCCGGTTGAGCACATCAGCCAAGTCATCGCGCGCGAAGCGAAGGCCGGCAAGCTCAAGCTCAAGGCGGTGGAGAACGGCGCGGTCTACACCTACCACGATCCCTGCTACCTGGGACGCCACAACCAGGTGTACGACGACCCTCGCGCTGTGCTCGACGCCATCCCCGGGATGAAGAGAGTGGAGATGAAGTGTTCTCGTGACCGCTCGTTCTGCTGCGGCGGCGGTGGGCTGATGCTGTTCTACGAACCGAAGGAAGAGCAGCGAATCGGTGTGAAGAGGGTTCAGATGGCCGCCGAGGCCGGAGCCAATGTGATCGTAACGGCTTGTCCGTTCTGCATGGTGAATATCGAGGACGCGATCAAGGTCGCGGGCCTGGAGGGCAAGATGACGGCGATCGACCTGGCGGAGTTAGTTGATCGGCAGATCGCGCGCGAGATACCAATGGAATCCGAAACTTCAGTTCTTGTTGGAGGTTAACCGTGGAGATTCTAGTTTGCGCAAGACGAGTGCCTGACACATCGGAGAACGAGATCCAGATCAATTCTGCGGGAAACGACATTGAACGGGACGATCTCGTTTACTCGATCAACGAATGGGACAACTACGCCGTTGAAGAAGCGTTGCAGATTGTGGCGCGCGTTGGCGGCAGCGTCACTGTGGTGACTGTCGGCGGGCAAGACGATGAGGAGATTCTGCGCCGCGAGATGGCCATGGGCGCGACACATGGAGTGCTGATCACCGACGATGCTTTTGCGGGATCGGACGCGAGAGGCATCGCAACCATCCTGCAAGCGTTCGTGCAGAAGGGCCACTACGACCTGATCCTGACGGGCGTGCAGGCTGAAGATGGCGGCGCCCAGGTCGGCGGAATGCTGGCGGCGATGCTGGACTATCCGTTTGCCTCTCTGGTCAATGCCATCGAAGTTCTCGACAAGAAACTCAAAGTTACCCGCGAAATTGCCGGCGGGAACCGCGAAATCAGCGAGATCGATCTGCCTTGTGTGCTCTCCATTCAGACGGGCATCAACGAGCCGCGCTATGTCGGGATGCGCGGCATTCGGCAGGTCGCTTCCATTCCGATTCCCACGCCGAGCGCAGCGGAACTGGGTATTGATCCGGCGACTGTCGGCCATGCGGCGGCAAAGTTGAAGCGGGTCGACTACTTCGTGCCCGCGCTGGGTAAAGGCGCCGAGATGCTCGAGGGAAGCCGCGAGGAAAACATCGACAAGGTGATCGAGTTGGTTGAAGCCAAAGGAGGGTTGAAATGACGGCTCGCATTTTCGCTTACATCGTGCACAACGCCGGCGTGGCCGAGGATTCGGCGGCGGAACTGGTCGCCGCGGCTAAGAAGATCGATCCGGCTGCGTCTCCGACAGCGATTGTGATCGGATCCGGCGTGGACCTTGACGCCGTTTGCGCCAGCGTTTGCGGTTCTTATGCTGAGGTCTGGAAGATCTCTAACGATGCCTTTGCCTACCCGAACGCCGAACTGATCCGCAGGGCGCTGGTGAAGGTGGTGCCGGCCGGGAGCGTCGTGCTTGTTCCTCATGAGCACTTCGGCATCGATCTCGCTCCCGGACTTTCCATCAAGCTGAACGCCGCGTTTGTTTCTGACGTGCTGTCCATTGATGGATCCGAGGGCGCGGATCTCAAGGTTGTCCGCCAGGAATTTGGAGGACAAGTCAGCACCCACGTGCGCTGCAATCTCTCGTCGGGCGCCGTGATCACGGTGCGTCCGGGTGCGTTCAAGCCGCTTGACGGCGCTCCCGTCGCGGGAAGTGTCGTCGACAAGTCCGCGGAAATTGGCGCATTGACCGCCGGGCGGCGCTACCTCGAAACCATCGCAGCCGAGGCAGGCGATGTCGACATCACGAAACATGCGGTTCTGGTTTCCGTCGGCCGCGGCATTCAGGAAAAAGACAATATCGCCATCGCCCACGAACTGGCGGATGCGCTTGGCGCGGCGGTGAGCTGCTCGCGCCCCGTCGTCGACGCCAAGTGGCTGGAGAAATCGCGCCAGGTGGGTTCGTCCGGCAAGACGGTCAAGCCCAAGGTGTATCTCGCGTGTGGCATCAGCGGTGCGTTCCAGCACCTGGCCGGCCTGAAAGGAAATCCGTTCATCATCGCCATCAACAAGAACCCGAAGGCCCCGATTTTTCAGGTGGCCGATGTCGGTATTGTCGACGACATCCTGGAGTTCTTGCCCGAATTCACCAACAAAGTTCGTGAAATGCACAGCGTTTCCGTGAAATAGAGGACACCGCCATGATTGCCGCCAAGACCCTGAAACTTAGTTTGAAATCGCTGCGAGACTTTGCCAGGAAACAACTGCCTGACGAGAAGCTGATTGAGCTGGATGAAAAAGATGAATGCCCCATCGACATTGTGCGGCAGATGTGCGACCCGGACAAGCTTGGCATTCAACTGCTTTTAATTCCCGAAGAGTACGGCGGGATGGGCGGCGGCGCCTTCGATAACTACTTGGTTTGCGAAGAGATGGCGCGTATCGACTTGGGAGTGGCCACGACCGTGTTCGCCACCTTCCTGGGAAGCGATCCCATAACCGTAGGCGCAACTCCTGACCAGAAGAAGCTATGGCTGGGCCGGATCGCCGACGAAGGTCTGATTTTCGCTTATGGCGCCACCGAGCCCGATGCCGGCAGCGACCTGGGCGCCCTGCGCACCACTGCCGATCGAGTGATGCAGGACGGCAAGATCGTTGGGTACAAGATCAACGGCAACAAACAGTGGATCAGCAACGGCGGGATCGCGGGCGCCTACTGCATTTTGGCCAACGCGCCGGCTGGTCCGAGCTGGTTCATCGTGGAAGCAGGGGTCAAGGGCTTCGCGCACGATGAACCGGAAGACAAACACGGCATTCGCCTCAGCAACACGGCGGCGCTGGCGCTCAACGATGTGTATGTGGATGCTGACCGCCTCGTGGGCGGCGTTGAGGGTCAAGGGCTCCTGCAGGCACAAGCGGTGTTTGGATATACGCGCGTGATGGTCGCTGCGTTTGGACTTGGCGGTGGATGGTCGGCGCTGGATCGCGCGATTCCGTATTCGACAAAACGCATCCAGGGTGGGGCGCCACTCTCAGAGAAACAGGGATACACCCACAAGTTGATCGTGCCCCACGTGGTCCACCTGGAAGCGGCTCGCTCCTACCTTGAAGAGACGGCCTTGGGTCTGGACTCCGGTAAACCAACGGGCAGCTTGAACACCGAAGGCGCGATTGCCAAATACATGGCGACCGAGGCCGGCAATGCCGCCGCCGAAGCCAGTATCCAGGCGCTCGGCGGATACGGCTATACCCACGAGTACATGGTGGAGAAGATCAGCCGCGACGTTCGCATCACCTGCATTTATGAAGGCACGTCAGAAATCATGGAGATGACCATCAGCCGCGATCGCTGGCAGCTTCACCTGAAAACGCGTGGACAGTACTACCACGACGAAGCACGCAAGATGGAAGCGCTGCACAAGAACCATCCTGATGTTGGTGCGGATACGGCTGCCCTGGCCTTGCACGCGCTGGCTGAAGTACTGGAGAAAGCCCGTGCCGGCCGCCTGACTCGTCACCAGCACCTTCTGCTGCGTCTGGGAGAGTGGATCGCGTACGCGGAATGCGCCGGCTCCTTAGCGCGCCGTGCCGCACTGATGATCGAAGGCAAGCTCAACGAGAAAGCAAACCATCGTTTTGATTCCACCGCGCTGGCGGCAATGGCTCGAACCTTCGCTCGCGAAGCCGCACTCAAAGTAGCCGAAGAAGGGCTACGCATGGTGGTTGGAAGCGGCGGCGTGAGCGAGGATGAAATTCCTGGATTTGAAGCTGTTCTTGGTCTGGCAGCGATTCACCGTGGACAGGCCGGCCTGATGGCCGACATGGATCTGATCGCCGACGCACTTTATAACCGCACCGCGAAGCAGGTTGGGAAGGCTGCCTAGCGGCAGGAAGCTCAGTCATCCGAGAGTCCGGCACCCTCAAGCCGGGTGCCCGCTTTTATCAAGAGTTGGAGTGCCATCATGGAAAACACCGCGCATCGAGCCATCGCGATCGTGGGGGTGGGCTGCGTTCTGCCCGATGCCCCGAATGTGGCCGCTTTCTGGGAGAACATCAGGAACGGCCGCTACAGCATCACCGACGTGCCGCCGGACCGCTGGGATCCGGCTTTTTACTACGATCCTGATCCCAAAGCTCCCGACAAGACTTATTCGAAGATTGGCGGTTGGGTGCGTGAATTCTCGTGGGACCCGGTCAAGTGGCGTTTGCCGATTCCGCCGCGCGTGGTTCAAGGTATGGACGACGCGCAGCGCTGGGCCATCGCCGCCACCCGGGAAGCGCTAGAGGATTACGGGTATCCCAATCGCCCCTTGGATCTGGATCGCACTGCGGTGATCCTGGGCAATGCCATGGCCGGTGAAAAGCACTACCTCACTGCGCTCCGCGTGTTCTTTCCTGAGTACGCCCATGAACTGGCCGAGAGCGCGAGTTTCGCTGCCTTGCCCGAGGCCCTCCGACGCGACATTATCCGTGAACTGCACGACCGCATGGACAGGCACCTGCCGGAGGTGACGGAAGACAGCATGCCAGGAGAACTGGCCAACTGCATCGCCGGGCGCATCGCGAACCTCTTCAACTTTCACGGCCCCAACTACATTTGCGACGCGGCGTGTGCTTCAGCGATGGCGGCGATCAGTTCGGCGGTTGAGGGACTGATCGAACACGACTTCGATGTAGTGCTCACGGGCGGCATCGATCGCAACATGGGGGCACCGACGTTTGTGAAGTTCTGCAAGATCGGTGCGCTCTCGGCTACCGGCTCGCGTCCTTATGCTGAGGGGGCCGATGGCTTCGTGATGGGGGAGGGCGCGGCACTTTTTCTGATGAAGCGGCTGGCCGATGCGGAGCGTGACGGCGACAAGATCTACGCCGTGATTCAGAGCATGGGCGGGGCGAGCGACGGCAAGGGCAAGGGCATCACTGCCCCGAATCCCATTGGTCCGAGGCTGGCGATCAAGCGTGCCTGGGAGAATGCCGGCCTGTCGCCGGCGACCGCAACGCTCTTTGAGGGTCACGGCACATCCACTCACGTGGGCGACCGCGTGGAACTGGAAAGCATGGTGGACCTGCTCAGCGGTTCCAATCTCCCCGTCAGTTCAGTGGCGCTGGGATCGGTCAAGTCAAATATCGGCCACCTCAAAGGCGCCGCGGGGGCTGCGGGATTGCTGAAACTTGCGCTGGCGCTTCGTGACAAGGTGCTGCCGCCAAGTGTGAACGGCGAGCATCCCAATCCGGATATCGATTTCGCGCACTCTCCTCTCTATGTGAACACAAAGCTCAAACCGTGGGAGATCCCCGCTGATGGCATACGGCGCGCGGGATTGAGCGCGTTCGGGTTCGGCGGCACGAATTTCCACGCCGTGCTGGAGGAATACAGTCCCCACAGATCGAACGGTAACGGCAAACGCACGGTCGCAGTCAGCGAGGTACCTTCCGCGGTAACGAAAGAGGCCATCATGCAATCGCAAGCTTTTTCCTCTATTTCTCCGTCCTCTTATAAGGCTCCACTCCGCGGGGCGCTTGTGATTGGCGCCGAGTCCGAGTCCGCGCTTGCAGAGCGTCTGCGCTGGGTACACAAAGAGGTGCAAGAAGGCCGCGTGCCCGCATCGGGAGCGCCGAAGGAATCCGATTTGCGGGCGGCTGAGCGCATCGCGATCGACTACGCCGATGCCGCCGATCTCGCGACCAAATCGAACTTTGCGCTGAAAGCGCTGGCGGCGAATCAACCAGCCATGTGGAAGGCGCTGCGAGCGCAAGGCATCTTTCGTGGACACGGTTCCGCGCCGAAAGTTGCGTTCCTCTATACCGGCCAGGGCTCGCAATACGTGAACATGCTGAAGGCCATTCGCGCTGCTGAGCCCATCGTAGCCGAAATGTTTGCCGAAGCTGACCGCATCATGACGCCAGTGCTCGGCAAACCGCTCACGGAATTCATCTATGTTGATCCGAATGATCCCAAGGCCGTAGCCAAAGCGGATGAAGATCTGCGCCAGACGGAGATCACCCAGCCGGCAGTCATGGCGATTGATATGGCGATGACCAAGCTGCTCGCGGCTTATGGCATCACGCCCGATTTCACCATGGGGCACAGCGTTGGCGAATATGGCGCACTGATTGCCGCTGGCGCTCTTCCCTTCGCGGATGCGCTGGAAGCGGTCAGCGCCCGCGGCCGCGGCATGACGCAGGTCGCAGTGAAGGATAAGGGCCTGATGGCCGCCGTCTTTGCCCCGCTCGAGGAAGTCGAGCGCACCCTGAAAACCATTGACGGATACGTGGTGATCGCCAACATCAACAGCGAGCACCAGACCGTCATCGGGGGCGCAAGTCAGGCGGTGACGCAAGCCATCGAGGTTTTCCAAAAAGCCGGCTTTGAGGTGGCGCCTTTGCCGGTCAGCCATGCTTTCCACACGTCGATTGTGGCCGGAGCAAGCGAGCCGTTACGGGCAGTGCTCGAGCGCTTGCATCTGGAATCGCCGCACGTGCCGATCGTGGCGAATATCACGGGCGAGTTTTATCCCACGGCGCCGAACATTGTGCCTCAGATGTTGGACATTCTCGCGAAACAAGTCGCTGCTCCTGTGCAATTTGTGAAAGGTCTACGTACGCTCTACAGCGCAGGCGCGCGTGTTTTCGTTGAAGTTGGGCCGAAGAAAGCACTGCAGGGATTCGCCGAAGACGTACTCGGTGGCAAAGGTGATGTGCTGGCTCTGTTTACCAACCATCCGAAGTTCGGTGACATTCCTTCGTTCAACCAGGCGCTGTGTGGGTTGTATGCAGCGGGATTGGGTCGCGGACAAGCCGAGGCAATGCCCGACGTCGCGCTCAAACCTCCCGCTTCCGTCCCAGTTCCGCTGCATGCAGAGCCAGAACAAGTCAAACCCGCAGCGCCAATAACGGCAGCTGTAGCAACCACGCCCGTAAGCGGCGATCACTACGTCGAACTGGGCCGCATGTTTGCGGATGTCTTGGAGCGCGGCTGGCAGATGTACCGCGGGGAAAAAAGTCTCCCAACAAGCCCGACAATCGCGATCACGGGCGCGGCTCTGGGTCTACCCGGAACCGAGCACATTTTCGAGGATAGCAACATTGGCCGCATCCTGCGAGGAGACCAATTCATCGATGCGATCCCGGCGCGCTTTCGTCGCGCCATGCTCGACAAACACATCACGCGGCTGGTCAAGAGCGATAACGGCGGGCCCACGTTCGAGACGATCAGCAATGTCGCGGACGTTATCAAACTGGCCGGCCGAGGCGGAGCCTTCGACCCGGAGAATGAATTCGGGGTTTCTGCCGATCGTCTGGCTGCTCTCGACCGCGTTACCCAGTTGGCGATTGCCGTGGGCATCGACGCGCTGCGTGATGCCGGCATTCCGCTCGTCATGCGCTACAAGACGACCAGCAAGGGTACGCAGTTGCCCGACCGCTGGGGGTTGCCCGACGCCATGCGCGACGACACCGGCGTGATATTTGCCTCAGCATTCCCAGGCTGTGACTCTTTCGCCGACGACATGTCGAGGTACTACACCGACCACAGCCGGCGCGAGCAACTGGCTCTGCTGGAGAGCCTGCGCGCCAGGGTGAACGGTAATGGGCATGCGACTCTGGAAGCGGAAATTGACCGCCGCACTGAAGAGTTGCAGGACCGGATTGAGAGGGACCCGTACGTCTTCGACCGGCGTTTCCTGTTCCGAGTTCTGCCCATGGGGCACTCGCAGTTCGCCGAATTTATCGGCGCGCGCGGGCCGAACACGGCCATCAACGCCGCTTGTGCGAGCACTGCTCAGGCGGTATCCCTCGCCGAGGACTGGATCCGTGCTGGTCGTTGCCGCCGGGTGATCATCATCTCGGCGGACGACGTCACCTCCGACCACATGATCGAGTGGTTCGGCGCGGGTTTCCTTGCTACTGGAGCCGCGGCAACCGACGAGGTGGTCGAAGAAGCTGCCATTCCCTTTGACCGTCGCCGTCACGGCATGGTGATGGGCATGGGCGCTGCCGGACTGGTGGTCGAGAGCGCGGAAGCGATGCGAGAGCGCGGAATCCAGCCGATCTGCGAGGTGTTGAGCGCAGTCACGGGCAACAGCGCTTTCCACGGCACTCGCCTCGATGTTCAGCATATCTCACAGATGATGGAAGATCTGGTTGCCCAGGCCGAGGCCCGGCACGGCATCCGGCGGCAAGAAATCGCAGCGCGCACCGTGTTCGTCTCACATGAAACCTACACGCCCGCGCGTGGCGGCAGTGCATCGGCCGAAATCCATGCCCTGCGCCACGTCTTCGGGGACGTCGCCGACCAGATCGTGATCGCCAACACCAAAGGGTTCACCGGCCATGCCATGGCGACGGGTATTGAAGAGGTCGTCGCGGTGAAAGCACTGGAAACCGGATGCGTGCCGCCAGTCTCGAACTTCAAAGAGGTCGATCCGGAACTGGGCACATTGAACTTGTCGAAGGGTGGCGCCTATCCGGTCGAGTACGCATTGCGCCTCGGCGCGGGATTTGGCTCGCAGATCAGCCTGACGCTCTTTCGTTGGGTCGCGACCAGGGACGGCGCGCGCCGGAGTTCGAACGCTCTGGGATATGCCTACCGCATCGTGGACAACGATGCGTGGAAGGCATGGCTCAGCCGCATGGCGGGCTATCCGACTGCGGAACTGGAAGTTGTTCACCGCACCCTGCGTGTCAAGGATCAAGGTGCGGCCGCGCAGTTCCATGCAGACACTGGAGAACCGCGAGCAGTACCGGTGCAACTGCCTGCGCCTCTACCGCAGGCGCCAGTTCCGTCGCCGGCATTGGTGATGGAATCTTCACGAGTGCCTGCATCCGTCATCGTGGTTCCTGAGGCAATACCAGAGACTCCGAAGGCAGCGACGGCATCTTCTGCGCTGCCCAAACCTGTCCCATCCGGTGATGCGGTGAAGGAGCGAGTCTTGGCTCTGGTAGCCGAGAAAACTGGCTATCCGGTTGACATGCTCGATCTGGATCTCGATCTTGAAGCCGATTTGGGCATCGATACCGTCAAGCAAGCCGAAATGTTCGCCACAATTCGCGAAGCCTATGGCATTCCTCGCGACGACAAAATCAAGCTGCGCGACTTCCCAACTTTAGCTCATGTCATCGGCTTTGTGCGCGACAGACGGCCGGAACTCGGCTCCGAAGCGTCCTCAGTTCCGACAGTTGCGGTTAAGAAAGATGACGTCAAAGTCGAGCTAGCGGCGCCGGTGGCTGTCGCTGCGAAGGCCGGCGATGCGGTGAAAGAACGCATCCTCGCGCTGGTTGTGGAAAAGACAGGGTACCCGAGTGACATGCTTGACCTTGATTTGGATCTCGAGGCCGACCTCGGCGTCGACACCGTCAAGCAGGCGGAGATGTTCGCCGCCATTCGCGAAATATACAGCATCCCTCGCGATGAAAACCGCAAGTTGCGCGACTACCCCACACTCGCGCACGTGATCCGTTTCGTATATGAGAAGCGTCCGGATCTCGTCGCGGCTTCGCCGACTGGCAGCGAAATTCCCTCTTCCACTCCGGCTGCCGCCCCAGCGTCCCTGGCGCCAGTCGGCGATGCGGTCAAAGAGCGCATCCTTACGCTCGTAGTTGAGAAGACCGGTTACCCGAAAGACATGCTCGACCTGGATCTCGACCTCGAAGCTGATCTTGGCGTTGACACTGTCAAGCAGGCGGAAATGTTCGCGGCCATCCGCGAGATTTACAACATTCCGCGCGACGAGAACCGCAAGCTGCGCGACTATCCGACGCTGGCGCATGTCATCCGATTTGTTTATGAAAAGCGGCCTGACTTGGTGGAATCTCCGGCACCGCCTCCGAAGAAAGCGCCCGCGTCAGTTACTGTTCCCGCCACGGCGCCGGTATCAGGTTCAGAGGCGCCGCCAGTCGTGGTTCCGCCGGCGACCGACGAGTTCATTAAGGAAAAAGTACTCGCCATCGTGGCCGAGAAGACCGGCTATCCGAAAGACATGCTCGATCTGGACCTCGATCTCGAAGCTGACCTGGGCATCGACACCGTCAAGCAGGCGGAAATGTTCGCTTCTGTGCGAGCGGCGTTCAATATTCCGCGCGATGCGGAGCTGAAGCTGCGCGACTTCCCGACGCTGGCGCACGTGATCAAGTTTGCGCATGAACGGCAACCCGGAACAACAGCGAACGTTGAGCCCGTCGCTGCGGAACACCGAATTCAACTCCCTCAGCCTGCAGTTCCGGTGCCGCGATCTCGCCGGACTGATCTTGCCAGCTTCGAAGCTGCGGATCGCGTTCCTCGGCGTGTGCCAGTGCCGACCCTGCGTCCACCGCTCTCATTGTGCAAGTCAACCGGAGTGAAGCTTGAGGCCGGACGTCGCGTCGTGATCATGCCGGATAAAGGGGGCATCGCTGACGCACTCACGGAGCGCCTCAAGCTGATGGGCGTGGAGGTTCTCACGATTGAGGGCACGCCCGCAGCCGATGAACTAGCAAACCAACTGAAGACGTGGCTCGCCGCCGGCCCAATCCACGGGGTGTACTGGCTTCCGGCGCTCGACTATGAAGGCCACCTCACAGAGATGGACGCCACCACCTGGCATGAAGCGGTGCGGGTGCGGCTCAAGTTGTTCTACGCCACTATGCGCAATCTGTACGAGCAAGTAGGACAGCCGGGCACGTTCCTGGTGTCAGCGACACGCCTCGGTGGACAACACGGCTACGACGAGGCGGGTGCCGTTGCTCCTCTCGGCGGCAGCGTCACTGGCTTCACCAAAACCTATAAGCGCGAGCGCATGGATGCACTCGTCAAGGCAATTGACTTCGAAGCCGAACGCAAGGCAGCCGATGTCGCAGAGCTCCTCATCGAAGAGACTTTGCGCGACCCGGGCGCGGTCGAAGTCGGTTACAAGAATGGACTGCGCTGGACCATTGGTTTACAGGAACAACCCGCGGCGGACGGCCAGCCCGGCGTGACGCTGGACCACAACACCGTCTTTCTAATCACCGGCGCAGCGGGCAGCATCGTCTCTGCAATAACGGCTGATCTCGCTTCGGCGTCGGGCGGCACGTTCTATCTGCTCGACCTGGTGCCTGAGCCCGATCCAAACAATCCGGATCTCAAGCGTTTCTTGATCGATAGAGACGGTCTCAAACGTGAACTGTTCGCGCGTATCCAGGCACGCGGCGAGCGGGCCACTCCAGCGCTGGTGGAAAAGGAACTGGCGGGGCTGGAGCGGGCGCAGGCAGCGCAGAGCGCCATCAACGCCGTACGAAAGGCCGGAGGAACGGCACACTACTTCAGCGTAAATCTGACGGACGGCGACGCGGTGACAAAGATCGTCAGCCGGATCCGCGAAAACCATGGCCGTGTCGACGTACTGCTGCACGCGGCCGGTATCGAACGCAGCCACGCACTGCCGGACAAAGACGCGCGCGAGTTTGACCTCGTCTTTGACGTGAAGAGCGACGGCTTCTTCCATCTCCTGCGCGCGATCGGAAACACGCCGCTCGCGGCAACTGTAGCGTTCAGTTCGATTGCTGGAAGATTTGGCAACCCGGGCCAAACGGATTACAGCTCCGCCAATGATCTGCTGTGCAAGATCAGTTCGAGTTTCCGGACAACTCATCCCGAAACTCGCGCTATCGCCATTGATTGGACAGCCTGGGGCGGGATCGGCATGGCCACGCGCGGCTCCATTCCCAAGGTCATGGAGGCCGCAGGAATCGACATGTTGCCGCCTGAAGCAGGCGTTCCGTTGATCCGCCGGGAACTAACTATGGGCGGCACACGGGGAGAAGTTGTGATCGCGGAGCGGCTCGGCATTCTGCTCAATGAATGGGACGCCACCGGCGGACTGAATCCATCGGCGGTGGAGATTCTCATGGAGAAACACCCTGCAGGGCCGATGATCGGCAAGATCGCCAGCGTCGGGCTGCAGCGCGGTTTCACTATGGAGAAAACGCTCGACCCGAAGGTACAGCCATTCCTGCACGATCACCAGATCGACGGCACGCCGGTGCTGCCCGGCGTCATGGGCATTGAGGCCTTTGCCGAGGCTGCTTCCCACCTGCTTCCTGGCTGGCAAGTCGACGCCGTGGAGGATGTGAATTTCCTGGCGCCGTTCAAGTTCTATCGGAACGAGCCGCGTACGGTAACCGTCGAAACTGCAATTCGGGCGCAGGGCGACGCGCTGGTGGCAGACTGCCGGCTGATGGGCGTCCGTTCACTTCCGAATCAGGCCGAACCGCAAGTCGTAACACACTTCACGGCGCGCGTACGACTTGCGAAACAGCCGCCTGCCGCGGCCACCGTGCCCGCACTGGGAACGCCCGCTGGGCACGCCATCGAGGCTGGTGACATCTATCGCCTCTACTTCCACGGCCCCGCTTACCAGGTCATCGAGAGAGCATGGTGGGACAGCAGCCGGGTCGTCGGTCTGATGGCGCAGGGCTTGCGCAACAATCATCATCCAACCGAACTGCCGGCGGTGATGGCGCCAAGAGTGATCGAGCTCTGCTTCCAGACTGCCGGACTCTGGGACATGGGAGTGCAGGGCCGCATGGGGCTGCCGCGGCAGGTCGATCGAGTTTCGCTGCTGCGAGACCCGAACCGCGCCGAGGGGCGCTTGTACTCGGTTGTCATTCCGCATGCCGATCGAGGATGTTTCGATGCAGAAGTCGTGGATACAAAAGGAAACTGCTACCTCCGCCTCAGCGGTTATCGCACGGTGGCGGTTCCTGACGCGGTCGATGCCGAAGGTTTGAAAATGCTGCAATCCCTCATGTCGGGCGAAGGGGTCCTGGCAGCGTGACGAACGAAATCTGATCGCAGTAGCGATCTGTTCATCGGAGCGCCTATGCAGACTGAATTTCAACGGGTAGCCATCGTCAATCGCGGCGAAGCGGCCATGCGTTTTATCCACGCTGCGCGGGAATTCAATCTGGAGCATGGCACGGAGCTGTGCACGATCGCCCTTTACACCGACCCCGATCGTCACGCCATGTTCGTGCGCGAAGCGGATGAGGCAGTGTCTCTCGGTGCAGCACATCTCATCGACCCCAACAGTCATCACTCCAAGTGCACCTACGTTGACTATGGACGGATCGAGCGAGCGCTGACGGCGGCAGGCGCAGACGCGGTCTGGGTGGGATGGGGCTTTGTGGCGGAGCACGCCGAATTTGCGGACCTGTGCCGTGAGCTTGGGATCGTCTTCATCGGGCCGGATGGCGATGTGATGCGGCGTCTCGGCGACAAGATTGCCTCCAAGCTGTTGGCAGAACGAGCTCAGATACCTGTCGCTCCCTGGAGTGGCGGGCCGGTGGATACCCTCGACGACGCCCGTCATCATGCCGAACGGATGGGGTACCCGCTGCTGATCAAGGCGACGGCAGGAGGCGGTGGCCACGGGATTCGCCGAGTCCATTCGGCAAGCCAACTTCCGGAAGCATTTGAGAGCGCCCGCAGTGAGGCTTTCAAGGCGTTTGGGAATCCCACCGTTTTCATGGAGCAACTGCTGCAAGACGCGCGTCACGTTGAAGTCCAAGTCATTGCCGATCATTACGGAACGACCTGGGCAGCCGGGGTGCGCGACTGTACCATCCAGCGCCGTCACCAGAAGATCCTGGAAGAGGCGCCGTCCCCGGCGCTGTCGACGGGACAAGATCGCGCGCTGCGCGAAGCGGCTGTGCGCTTGAGCCAAACGGCCGGCTATCACAATGCCGGTACGGTGGAGTTCCTGTATCAGCCGGACGCCCAGCGTTTTTCATTCATGGAAATGAACACGCGCCTACAGGTCGAACATCCTGTGACGGAATGCACGACCGGCCTCGATCTGGTCAAGCTTCAGATTCACGTGGCGCGCGGGGGACGGCTCGAAGGGCCGCCGCCGCAAACCACAGGCCACGCCATCGAAGTCCGTCTCAACGCCGAAGATGCGGACAACGGCTTTGCGCCCGCGCCCGGCGCCATCGAGCGTTTCCGATTCCTGACCGGGCCGGGGGTGCGCATTGATACCGGCGTGGCGGAAGGCGATGCGGTTCCCGCCGAATTCGACTCGATGGTGGCGAAGCTCATTGCCTTTGGTCACAACCGGAAAGAAGCGCTTTCCCGGCTGCAGCGGGCGTTGCGCGAGAGTGTGGTGGTCATCAAAGGCGGAGCCAGCAACAAAGCGTTCCTATTGGAGTTACTGAACCGGGATGAAGTGCAGCGCGCGACAGTGGACGTCGGATGGCTGGACCGTCTGGCGGGCAGCGGTGAGCACGTTTCGCGACGTTACGCTGACGTTGCCCTGTTCGCCGCGGCGATCGAAGCCTACGATGCGGAGTTGGAAATCGAGCGGAAGCAATTTTATGCCTCGGCCGCGCGCGGGCGGCCCCAGGTCCGGAGCGCGATCGGCAGGACGCTCGCATTACGTTATCGCGGGCACTCCTACGCTCCCAAAGTCTATCGTCTCGACACCCGTCGTTATCGAGTGCAGGTGGACGGAGCGCGGACCGAGATTGATATCGACCGCCTCGGGCCCTTTGAGTATTGGCTCAGCTGCAGCGGGCGGCGTTTCCACATTGTCTCGGCAGTACAGGGCGTCACTTGCCACATCGAAGTGGACGGTGTGTCGCACCGCATTGACCGCGACGACGGGGGAGTGGTGCATGCCCCAGCGCCTGCTGTAGTCGTTTCCATCGCCGTGAAGCCCGGTGATCAGGTCTCTGCCGGCGACCGTTTGGCGGTGCTCGAAGCGATGAAGATGGAAATGGAAGTCGTCGCGCCATTCTCTGGAAAAGTCCGTTGCGTGCTGGTCATCCCTAACGTCCAGGTCGATACCGGAGCTCCACTGCTGCAAGTCGATCCGGTGGCCAGCGACGAATCGGAGGTGGCGGCTGGCCGAGTCGTCTTCAACGGATCCCATGTCTCAGGAGGGGGCAAAGCTTCCGTTTCTCAGAGTCGCGAAAGCCTGCAGCAGCTTCGCCAGTTGATGCTGGGTTTTGATGTGGAGCCGGCATACACAACTCGGCTCCTCTCCGAGTGGGGACGGAACAATCCTACAGATACTGAGGATCTTAGACGGGAAGAAAATGAAATTCTCAGCATTTTCGTCGATATCTGCTCGCTGTTCCAGCGTCAACCGACGATCGACGACCCCATTGCCGGTCAAACGCCCAGCGCTGAAGCCTATCTGTTTTCCTACCTGCACATGCTCGAGACTCGCGGCGAGGCATTGCCGCCGACGTTTGTCGATTCCCTGCGCCGGGCATTGGCGCACTACGGTCTGACAACACTCGACAGGACTCCCGAACTGGAGGACCGCCTGCTTTGGATCTGCAAGTCCCACCATCGCGTAGAGCAGCAAATCGCGCCGATTCTGTTTCTGCTCGAACGCCGCCTGGGGCGCATCGGAGATTCTTCGATTCAGGATGACGACGCCTTCCGTACGCTCCTTGACCGGATCATCTTCATCACCCGGGAGCAATTTCCCGCCGTCAGCGACGTGGCCCGCGAGGTGCAGTATCGGTATTTTGATCAGCCCCTCTTCGAGCAGGCGCGCAAGCAGGTATACGAGCAGGTAGAGCAGCACCTCGCCGAACTCACCGCGAGTCCCGACGCCACAGACCGGCACGAGAGAATTCGGGCCCTGGTGGAATGTCCGCAGCCGCTGGTAGGTTTGTTCGCCAGCAAGTTCGCGGATGCGTCTCCTGATCTGCTCCAGTTGATGCTGGATGTGCTCACCCGTCGTTACTATCGGTTTCGCATGCTTACGGACCTGCACTCTTGGGAAGAGCAGGGAAAGTGCTATGTGGCGGCCGAATATGAGCATCACGACAAGCGCACACACATCCTCGCCACCCACGCCGACTACCCGCACCTTACGGAGGTGTCGCGGGGACTGTTTTCTCTGATCGCGGAGGTTCCGGACGATCACGACATTGTGATTGATTTCTACGTCTGGCGTTCCGGCGTGCTCGGCGATCCGGATGCAACGCAGCAGGAAGTTCGCGCGATGCTCAACGAAGCCGGCTTCCCCCGTCCGATCCGGCGCATTGTGGTCGCGATCGGCGGCCCGGGCCGGAGCAACGGCAGCGGTGCCTTACAGCACTTTACCTATCGTTCGAGCAATGGCACGTATGAAGAGGAGAAATTTTTCCGCGGACTCCATCCCATGATGGGAAAGCGGCTGCATTTCTGGCGGCTCAATAATTTCAACATCGAGCGCTTGCCGTCGGTGGAAGACGTTTACGTTCTGCGCGGCGTCGCTCGCGACAATCCGAGCGATGAGCGCCTGTTCGTTTGCGCGGAAGTTCGTGATCTGACGCCCGTACGGGACGACGCTGGCCGGATTGTGCAGTTGCCGCACCTGGAGCGAATGTTTGCGGAAGCGCTGGCGGCTATTCGGATGTTCCAGTCGCACCGCAAGCCTCACGATCGACTGTGGTGGAATCGGATCCTGCTTTATGTGTGGCCGCCGCTCGCTCTCAAACCGGATGAATTAAATGACATTGTGCACCGATTGCTTCCCGCCACCGAGGGTCTGGGATTAGAGCAGGTGGTCGTGCGGGCCCGGATTCCGAACCCGGAGACCGGCGAACTGCGCGATATGGTGGTGCGCGTCTCGAGCCCGGGAGGCAGCGGCTTGCTCATCACCTTCCGACCCGCTAACAAGCTGCAACCGATCAGGCCACTGCCCGAGTACGACCAGAAAGTAGTTCGCTTGCGGCGGCGCGGGCTTATCTATCCATACGAAATCATAAAAATGCTGACTCCCGCGGCCGATGACTCGCGGGCCGAGTTTCCTCCAGGCAGTTTTGTCGAGCACGATCTTGGCCCCGAGGATCGGTTGGTTCCCGTGGATCGTCCCTATGGGCAAAATAAGTCCAACATTATCGCAGGCGTCATTCGCAATTTCACCGCCAAGTATCCGGAAGGCATGACGCGGGTCATGCTGTTGGGAGATCCAGGTAAGGATCTTGGCGCGCTGGCCGAATCCGAGTGCCGGCGGATCATCGCCGCTTTGAATCTGGCCGAAGTGATGGGCGTGCCGCTGGAATGGTTTCCCATCTCAGCCGGGGCAAAAATCTCGATGGACAGCGGGGTGGAGAACATGGACTGGATCGCTCGCGTCCTGCGCCGGTTAATCGAGTTCACGCAAGGCGGCGGGGAAGTGAACCTGCTGATCAACGGGATTAATGTCGGCGCGCAACCGTACTGGAACGCCGAAGCCACCATGCTGATGCACACCCGAGGCATTCTGGTGATGACACCCAAAGCGGCGATGGTGCTCACCGGCAAGCGCGCGCTCGACTACTCCGGGGGCATCTCCGCGGAGGACAACGAAGGGATCGGCGGCTACGACCGCATTATGGGTCTCAACGGCCAGGCGCAGTACTGGGCCCGCGACATCAACGAAGCCTGCCACATTCTCTTCCGTCACTACGACCACACGTATGTTGCGCCCGGCGAGCGGTTCCCGAGGCCAGGCGCGACGACTGATCCGATCGATCGCGACGTCCAGTCTTACCCTCACAGTAAGAACGGCGAGGAGGGTTTCGCGTGCGCGGGGGAGATTTTCTCGAATGAGACGAACCCCGGGCGCAAGAAATCGTTCGATATTCGGCGCGTGATGATGGCTGTTGTGGACCAGGATCATCCGCCGCTGGAGCGCTGGTCGGGCATGCGAGCGGCAGAGACGGCCGTAGTCTGGGACGCTCATCTTGGTGGTTATCCGGCGTGCGTCATTGGCATCGAGTCGCGTCCTGTACCGCGACTCGGATTTGTTCCAGCGGATGGACCTGATCAATGGTGCGCTGGCACGCTGTTTCCCATGTCTTCCAAGAAAGTGGCACGGGCGATCAACGCTGCCAGCAATAACCGGCCCGTGGTGATTCTGGCGAATCTCTCGGGCTTTGACGGCTCTCCGGAGTCGATGCGCAAATTACAACTCGAATACGGCGCCGAAATCGGGCGCGCCGTGGTCAACTTCAAAGGTCCAATGATCTTCAGCGTGATCTCCCGCTATCACGGAGGGGCGTACGTCGTATTCTCGCGGGCGCTCAACGAACAACTCGAGGTTGTGGCATTGGAGGGCACTTACGCTTCGGTGATTGGCGGAGCACCGGCGGCTGCTGTCGTCTTCGCCGGCGACGTCGAGGCTCGGGCGCGCAAGGACTCACGGTTGCAGACCTTGAACGATGCCATTGCCAAAGCCGAGGGCGCGGAGAAAGGCCGATTGCGTGCCCAATGGGACGAGCTTTTCAAAGTCGTTCATTCCGAAAAACTGGGCGAGGTGGCTGACGAGTTTGATCGCATCCACAGCGTGCAGCGGGCGCTCAAGGTCGGCGCGTTGCATGAAATCATCCCGCCTGCAACCCTTCGGCCGCACCTGATCCGCGCGATCGAACGAGCGGTACAGAGGGAAACGGAGTCAAAGCTCGAAATAACGGAAGTTGGGGCCGGAGCGGTCGAGAGCGCAGCCTAGTCAGCCGCGTTGCGAATGCCTCGGCCTTCGCGGTTCCTGATTCAACTGACCATGATGGACGTCCATTGGCTGGAACAAACCGACGGGGACGTGCCGCCAGGGAACGATTGGCTGAGTTCCAGCGAAGTTGTGCGTTTGAGTAACTTGCGTTTTGCCAAACGTCGCGGCGACTGGCGGCTGGGCCGGTGGACGGCAAAGCGTGCCCTCGCGGTGTGCCTGAATGTCCCGGATGACCTTCACTCGCTGGCGGCAATCGAAATACGTCCGGCGACATCCGGGGCGCCGGAAGCATTTTTCGCTGACCAGCCTGCGGGGGCCGGCATTTCCCTTAGTCACTGTTCTGGTCGCGCGATATGTGTCGTTGCATTTGGTGCGGCAGCACTGGGATGCGACCTGGAAACAATCGAGGAACGAAGCGAGGCCTTTGTTGCAGATTACTTCACGGCTGAAGAACAAGCCCTGGTTGCGCGCGCAGAGGCTTGCCACCGCGCCGCTCTCGTGGCTCTGCTATGGAGCGGAAAGGAGAGCGCGCTCAAGGCGCTGAATACAGGTCTGCGACTGGATACGCGGTCAGTGGCCGTGAGTCCGGGAAGCTCAACATTCAATCAAGACGGTTGGCATCCACTGCAAGTCTGCTGTGCAGACGATCAGGTGTTCGACGGCTGGTGGCTGCGAGCGGGGCACTTCGTGCAAACCATGGTCTCGGTTCCGTCACCGAATCCGCCAGTGCAATTGCAGAGTCGAGGTTATTGTGCCAACCGTGTCCCGGTGCGCATCGAAGACTCCGAGCTGAGTGTTCTCGTAGCGCGCCTTCATTAAAGCAAGTACTAACGACGTCAGACATGGTGAACAATATGGTTACCACAACACTGCTCCCAGAGTCGCACATTCAAAAGGACCATATGGCTTGGCTGGGTGAGGTACGCAGCGCCCTAATAACGTTGGGTGTGAAAATGGATGCCTGCCAGGAACACTGGGAATTCGACTTTCAGAAGGAGTACGACAGCGGGTCGACGCCCTTTGACGCTGCCGTCCACGCCCATGACTTCTGGTGGCAGCAGCTGCTGGCAGAATCTCGGGATGAAGGCGAGCGCGTTGCTTAGGCCGGCAAGTCTGTTTCGGCGCGCCGGATTGCTTTCTCATGCAGATCCCAGGAGCGGATGGCTTTCTGACATCCCTCGCGCGCCAAGCTGGTGCTTAGGAGGCGCTCTGCCTCGTCGAAGGTGCGTTCCGCATCCATACGAGCGCGGGAGGCTTGGTCGTCCGCGTCTTGGACTCGGTGGATGAATTGAATGAGGTCCTGATTCACGGCTTGCGAGGCGCGAGTAGTGTTTGACTGTGTCACCGCGAGGTAGGTGTCTCTTACTTCATGTCTCCAGTTCGCCTTCACGGTCCGGTTCAATTCGTCGAGAGCAGCGTTGGCTTGGTCGGCGACCTTGCGCACTCTCTTCTTTTCCCGCAACCATTTCATCACCGACCAGGCCATCGCCTCGGCCATCAAGGCTCTGGCTGCTTCGACCTCGGGGAGCTTGCGCATGAGCTGACTCGATTTCACTCTTTAGACCAAACCGAAAATACTTCTCCCATAGGTAGAGAGTCTAGCGCAGCAACCGCAGCGATTCGATTCATCCCAAGGCGGGAGAGAATCATACCGCCCTGACGCGACGCAGTGGATCGACTCCTCGGTGTTGACATACGCGTTTGATAACACTATATTTATACTAATGCTGCAATGCAGCAATTATGGAGGTTCCATATGCCCCGTCCCGCCGAATCCCGCCAGCAGGATTCTCCTTTGTCCATTCTCACCGAACTGGCGGTAGAAGGGGCTTCGAGCTTCATTGAAGCCCAAAGAATCTTTCTCAACCTGGCGCAACAGGAAAACGAGCTTCTGATGAATGGCGTCAAAGAGCGGGTTGGCGCGTCCACACCGGCAGCAGCGATGACGGATGTGGTGCGTCGCAGTCTCGATACCGTGCTCAACATGCAGCAGGAATTCCTGACCACGACCAGCAAGCAGACAATGCACCTGCTCGAGGCAGTTCAAGGCGGAAAGAATTATCCAAAAGCGCATTTCGCGGAACTCGCCCGTGAGGGGATGGAGAACTTTGTTCACGCGCACCAGAAGTTGCTCGATGTTCTCTCGCAGGAAACTGTCAAGGCGACGAGCGGCAAGCCGGAACATGTCAAAGCTACAAAGAAGACGGAGTTGCCAAAACTCGCGCGCGAAGCCGGTGACCTGTTCATCGACGCACAGAAGAAAGTGCTGGACGTTGTCGGCCAGCAGATGAATACGAGCCTGAATGCGGCAACGAAGGCAGCCGAAACTCTATCGCCCGCTCGGCTTGCGACGGTAACTGAGCTTCCGGTAAAAGCCGTGAAAAGCTTTTTCGAAAGCGAAAAGGCACTACTTGAATCGCTGATCAAGCCGGGCACGAAATCGAAGATCGTCGGCATCGACAAGCACCCAAGGAGGCGCGCAGCTCGAAAGCCGGCGTAGGTTCCATTTGCAGTCCAGGCTGCTGTGGCTCGCGAATCGGGTTCGTGCGGTTGGTCGTGCGCGTTAAGCGATTGACTTTCGTTGCTGTTTGACGAGCGGCGCCGGCGGAGTGGCCGGAAGCCAGCGATCGAGCATCGCCTGCTCTCCGCGCAGCCACAAACGACTCGCGAGCAGGAACGCGCTGCATTGGAGTGTGATCCAGTCCCGCGTCTTCAGGGGCGAGCGAAACGCTTTGCGGTCGCTCAGCCAGTGCTGCGCCACGTGTCGTGCTAAGGTGAAGCCCATTCCCGAGTCGGACCCGCCGACGTCGTGCAGTATTCCGTCCAGCGTGAACATGACCTTGGAGAGCATGACCAGCGCACCGGGGAATTTGATGCCCTTCAACGCCATCTGTTCCAGGAGTCGCATCGCATCCACGCCGCTGGGCAGTTGTTTGACTGGCAATTCGTCTAGAAAATAAGAGATCGATTCACGAATCACCCGTTCCCGCCGCGATCCAGCCGCGATTCGATATTGGCTCAGCGCGAGGACCGCCTCGGACGTTCCCACCGGGTCACGCAAGCTCACCATCAGAAACAGTAGCGCCAGGTGTCGCCGTTGTTCACGGCTCAGGCGTTCCCGCAAGGCCCAGTCGAGGATGGCAAGTTCGTCCGTACGGCTGTTGTAGAGAAGATTTCCCGCGTGAGGATCGCCGTGGAAAATCGCATCTTCCCGCGCTGACAGAAGAGGCACAGCAATCACAGCTTCAATCAGCCGCTGGGCCACCCTCCTGCGGCGCGCCAGCGGCAGCCGCGCAGCAGCATTGGTCACCTTGATTCCGCGCTCCTCGGTGAGTGCGGTGATTCTGGGCGTGCATAGCGGCTTGATCAGTCGTGGCACGCGAACGCCTGCCATGTTCTGATAGAGAGTCCAGGCTTCGACCAACGTCTTCTGTTCACGGACAAAGTTGACCTCGTGCCGCAGCAGGCGCCGGACCTTTTTGAAAGTATCGGGAATGAGATGCGGAGGGAACCCGTAGGTATGGTGCTGGTCTCCGAAATATTCCGCCAGACCCTGCAGGTAATCCATGTCTTCGGCGAAGTATTCCGGGATATGAGGCTTCAACACCTTGAAGACACCCCGCTGGCGCTTGCCACTTTCTGGGTCTCTCCAAGTGAATCGCACGACCGCGCTGACACTGGCCTCCGAAAGGATTGCCGGCGCAAGCTCAACCTCAAAGTTCTTGAGCCGCGGCCCAAGATTTTGCTGGATGATGGCGCGCACGTCTTCGGGCGCAACGTCGCGGATGCCATTCTCCAGGCGTGACAGGGCGTTGCGCAGCGCGGGGCGAAGGTGTTGATTCCGCGCGATGACTTGTCCCAGTTTCTGCAGTCCCGGTACTTTCGAAATGAGCCGTAATAGACGCGCTTCCGGGGTTGTGTCCAACGGAAGTTCCAGTTGCTCCAGTAGTTTGGGAGCAAGTCGCGCAGGGGAGAGGCGCGCCACGACGAACATCATGGCGTCGCGCACCGGGGGCCGCCATTTCAGGTAAGCCTCGGGAACGAGCCTCTCGACCGGGACAATCGCATCGACAATCCACCGCGCCATAGCGTCTCGCACGGACTGACCTATGGAGCTCCGCAGGGCCGCTTCGATGGCACGGACGCGCTCTGAGGGCGTGGCTTCTTTAGGGAGAAAGTCGAGAAGGGCACTACGAAGCTGATCGGGGGGCAACCCACCAAGAGCGGCGATGACGGCTGGCGAGTCCAGCATGAAGATCAACCCCGCGAAGGATAACTCCGCTTGAACAATGTTACGGTGACTGGCATCACGCCCTCATGAGACGGCGATGGAGGAGCAGTCTTCAGTCCCGGTCGGACTTTCTCCGTCCAGCACGACTCAGAATGCGGCGCACTTTTTTTGGAGACATCGACAAGCGAGTAGCGACACGCGAGACTTTGCGGCCCTCGCGCTCCCACACTTTGGGAATGATCAAGGTAGCGAATTCCTCTGTGATCTGCTGAAACGTCTTGTCACCCAGAGAACCCTGCGACCAGGCGCGCAGTGTAGGGCTCACACTTCCGCCGCGCAAGACTTTGGCTTTCAAGGCCTGAAGATCCTCCCATGCGCTGTCAGCATGGTCGCCACGCGAGAGATTGACAGCCTGGTCGTAGCAATGACGCGCGGCATCCGGATCGTCGAAGAAGCGATTGCAAAGGGTGAGTCCCTGCCAGATGTGAGCATAGGCAAGCAGCCGCCGATTTTGGGTGTGTTTTGCCAGTTCGATCGCTTCGTGGGCAAAATCCTGGGCGAGACGTGCGCGGGTGCCGGGCTCGGTTCCTTCGCCGATGCCCTCCTCGGTCCGGCCGTTCTCGATCATGCACTGCAGGAGCCGAGCTCGCGCCATCAGGATGTGGTCGTGACGTTCCTCGCCCAAACGGAATGCAACCTTCGCCGCCACCTCCGCACGGTCCAGGTCCCCGTTGTCCATATAGAGATAGCCGTAGTTCAGGTGCACGCTGCCCAGGCCGTGATGATTCTCATACTGCTCGTAGATGGCGGCTGCTTCCGCCAGTTCAGCCAACGCCTCCTGTCGAAGCTGCTCGAAACGTTTGCGATACTGCTGTTTTCCCGCGCGATTGCCAGCCCGGCCGCGCGAGGCGGCTCTACGGCGGCGAGCGGCTTCAGCATCGATCTTGCGCCGCAGTTGCAGGGCGATGAGGCGCTTCACGTACGCCATGTTATTCAAAGAGCGGGCAACATTCCGGTGTCGAGGATCGCGCTTTCGATACTGCGCGAGGGCAGCGGTGAAGCTGTCAATAGCGTGTTGATAACGGCCCTGGCGTCGCGCGATGCGGCCGTATGAAGAATGAATATTTCCCAAAGTCAGGTAGTCGTCAGTCTTGTTGAGCACCTCTTCGGCTTCTTGCAGGATATCGACTGCCTGCTTCGCATCACCTTTCTGAAACAGAAGCCAGCTTTCAAGAACGCGCATCACCGCCGCCATGGGTGGATGGCCGAGCTCCAGAGCAAGTTCACGACCCTTCACCGCAAATGCCAGGGCCTGATCGTATTCTCCCTTCATGCGCAGACAGCGGCCCTTCCAGAAATTTGCGATGGAGAGGAGTTCTTTGTCGTCGATCTCGCTCTCCAACCCCAGCACAAGCTCAAGGTGCTGGATGGCCTCATCTTTTTCTTCGGCAGCCATCGCGACCATGCCCTGGGCCATGCGCAGATGCAGATAGTCCCGCAGCGGAAGGCGAGAGCGTACAGGCTTGGAAAAGCGAGCGACGATCTCTTTGACGAGTCCGGGACGCTGAAAACCGATGTCCACCCACTGCGCCAGATATCCGGCGAAGAGCGCTGCATTCGGTTGCTCTGGATCGAACGCGGTCAGCAGGTGGCGATGCTCTTCCACTCGCGCCATGCCACGGCCCACGCGGCGGCGCACCAGATCTTCCTTGAGTTGCGCTAGAAAATCATCGGAAATAGCAGAGGAACTGTGGCTCATGCTCTGAGCAGGAGCTCCCGAGATCCCTACTCGATGTAATCATATGCCACCAGGGTCAAGAATTCCGCGAAATCCGGGCTGGTCATCATGTGGTCAAAGATCTCGGCGGCCTCTTCCGACCGGGCGCCCTTCAGTTTATCCCTCTGCTCAACAATTACGCAGCGCACCATCTCAGGTGTAATGGGACGTCCATCGCTGAGCTTGGCTCCGTGCTTGACCCACTGCCAGACCTGGGCGCGCGAGATTTCTGCGGTGGCGGCATCCTCCATGAGGTTGTAGATGGGAACGCAACCCGATCCGCGCAGCCACGACTCGAGGTACTGCAGGCCCACATCGATATTCCAGCGCAAGCCTTCCTCGGTGATGTTACCGGAAGGAACGGTGAGCAGATCTTTCGCGCTGACCCGAACGTCGTCACGGCGGCGGCTGATCTGGTTGGGTTCCTTCATGTGTGCGTCAAACACTTCTTTTGCAATCGGCACGAGGCCGGGATGGGCTACCCAGGTTCCGTCATGTCCGGCATGGACTTCACGCAGTTTGTCCTGGAGCACTTTGTCGATTGCCTTCTCGCTTGCTACGGGATCGTTCTTGATGGGAATCTGCGCAGCCATCCCGCCCATCGCGTGAATCCCTCGCCGGTGGCAGGTTCGAATCAGCAAGTCTACGTACGATTTCAGGAAGTGCTTCTCCATCGTCACCGTGGAGCGGTCGGGCAGCACAAAGTTCGGATGGTTTCGGAACTTCTTGATGAAACTGAAAATGTAGTCCCAGCGGCCGCAGTTCAAGCCGGACGAGTGGTCCCGCAGTTCGTACAGAATCTCGTCCATTTCGAAGGCGGCCAGGATGGTCTCGATCAGCACGGTGGCGCGAATCGTGCCCCGAGGGATGCCGACCTCATCCTGCGCGAAGCAAAAGACATCGTTCCACAGGCGAGCTTCGAGGTGGCTCTCCAGCTTGGGGAGATAGAAATATGGCCCCGTTCCTTTTTCTATCAAGCGTGCGGCATTGTGAAAGAAATAGAGACCGAAGTCGAACAATGATGCGGACATCGGTCGGCCATCGACCGGGAAGTGCCGCTCCTCCAGGTGCCATCCGCGGGGGCGAACCAGCAAGGTCGCCACGCGGGAGTTGAGTTCGTAACTCTTGCCTTCCGGACTGACGTAGCTGATCGTGCCTTCGACGGCATCACGAAGATTGATCTGGCCTTCGAGATTGTTTTGCCAGGTGGGCGAGTTCGAGTCCTCAAAGTCCGCCATGAACACGCTGGCGCCGGAATTCAAGGCATTGATGATCATCTTGCGGTCGACGGGGCCGGTGATCTCG
>Ga0335077_10000173_pt1 | contig 66430 bp, 70 predicted proteins | sample Lox_Sample_31_FD_207151 | JGI IMG/M metagenome (GOLD analysis project Ga0335077, IMG submission 207151) | Soil microbial communities from Loxahatchee National Wildlife Refuge, Florida, United States - Lox_Sample_3.1 | ecosystem: Environmental > Terrestrial > Soil > Wetlands | place: USA... | reverse complement strand
GCCTGCGGACAATGGTCGATGCCGGCCCATCGAGCCGCTCCTCAGGTACGTGCGATCTGTCCGAACCGGCCGGACTGGTAATCGGCGAACGCTTCGTAGATCTCTTCGCGCGTGTTCATCACGAACGGGCCGTAGCGCGCGACCGGTTCGCGCACCGGCTGGCCCGCCAGCACGAGAGCCCGCGTGCCGTCCTTGGTCGCGCGCAGCCTGACCGAATCGCCCTGCGAGAGGACCGCCATGTCGCCATCGGCGACGCCGCGAACCTGCGTGCCGACCTGCAGGGCGCCGCCGAAGGTGTAGACGAACGCGGTCTGGTCCGCGGGCACGTCCAGGTTCACCTCGGCGCCGTCGTCGAGCGCGACGTCGAGGTAGGTGATCGGGATGCGGGTCTGCGCCGCGCCGGCAACGCCGAGCACCCGGCCCGCGATCACTTTGACGGTCGCGCGTCCATCCTCGCTGCGCCAGGTCGGCATGGTCGCGGCCCGGACATCCTGGTAGCGCGGCGCGATGCGCTTGTCGCGCGCGGGCAGGTTGACCCAGAGCTGGAAGCCATGCACTCGACCGCCGCGCTCCTTGATCCAGCGCGCAGGCATCTCGGAATGAATCACGCCGTCGCCCGCGGTCATCCACTGCACGTCGCCGGCGGCGATGGTGCCGCGATTGCCGGCGCTGTCCTCGTGCTCGAATTCGCCGTCGAGCATGTAGGTGACCGTCTCGAAGCCGCGATGCGGATGGTCCGGTGCGCCGACCGCCTCACCCGGGCCGTAGTCCGCCGGGCCCATCTCGTCGAGCAGCAGGAACGGATCGATGTGATCGAGCCCGGCGGTCGGGAAAGGCCGGCGGACGATGAACCCGCCCCCCTCGCGCTGACGCTGGGAATGGACGATTCGCTGGACTTCGCGCGCAGCCATGGCAGCAATCCCGGTGGAGGAAGGGGGCGAGATGCGGCCGCGCCGGCCGAAATCAAGCTTCGCGGCGGTCGGGTTCGACGGATGCCGGGTTCAGCAACCTGCCGCTGAAAAACGAGACGCGGATCGACGCGGAAACTTCGTCATCTCCGCGCAAATCCGCGTCGAAGTTCTCTTGCTTCGTTCGCCCGACTATTTCTTCCCCGCGTTGTAGTCGCTGATCGCCTTGGCCAGATCGCGATACTCCTCGCTGTTCTTGCCGGCGATGGTTTCCAGCTTGCCGAGCTGTTCGTTCGCCTTGGCGGGCTCGCCCGCCTTCAGGTAGGCGACGCCGGAATACTCCAGCGCGCCCCGGTGTTTCGGATTGATCTGCAGGGCCCGGTCGTAGGCGGCGAATGCCTCGTCCATCTTGCCCATCCAGCGCAGCGAGTAGCCGAGCATGTTGTAGGCGTCGGCGTTGTTCGGTTCGGCGGCGACGGCTTTGCGGAAACTCGCCGCCGCGGCGGGCCAGTCCTTCCGGTCGACGGCCTGCTTGCCGGCCGCGTAGTCGCGATTCACCGCGTTGGCCGCCGGAGTGCTTTCTGACTCGGCCGCCTGGGAGACGGAGCCAAGCATTGCCAGGGCCAACACTGCTGCCATCACGAGCTTCTTCATTTCGACTCTCCCTGTGAGGTTGTCTACGCCGAGCGGGCGCAGTGCCATTACCTACGTACGGCCGGGCCGATCGGATGCAGGTTCGCGTCGAAGACCTGCGCCCGCGTCCCGACTGAGCCATCGTGTTTCCCGCACCATCCCGGACAAGCTTCCATGTCGACCTCCATCGTGCAGCACTCCGACGCCGAGCAGATCGCCTACGAGCGTGCCCGGCACAAGGTACGCCAGATCAAGGGGCTCTACGTTCACGCCAGCGTGTATTGCATCCTATGGTCGGATTGTTCCTGGTCAATTTTTTCACAGGGCGGCCTGGGTGGTTCATCTGGCCAGCGCGCGGTTGGGGTTTCGGGCTCGCGTTCCACGCCTTCGGCGTCCACGGGACTGAGGCATTGTTCGGTGCCGGATGGGAAGAACGCAAGCTGCGCGAACTGATGCAGCGCGAACGGCGCCGGGCCGGTTGAGCCGAGGGGCTGCGCCTCGAACACATTGCGCTGCCTGCGTACGAGGCGCGGCACCCCGGATTTCGAGCATCCGAACGGTCACCTGCTCGAGATCACCGCGCTTCAAGCAGGGCGTCAGCGAAGATGAACGTCGCGCCGCCGCGCCCGCCAGGAAGTGGGTGGACGCCGTCAGCTGAGCCGGATTTCTCCGCCCGCGGGCCCCAGGGCGCGCGGCAGCCAATGCGGTTCCAGGTCGGACGGCAGGCGCGCCCCGGCTACGTGCCCGTCGACAGACACCATGGTGCGGCCTGTCTCCGCCGCCCACACGACGAGGCGCATCGGCGCACCGTCGAACGCGCCGTCGACGACCAACGACTGCGTCGGCCGCAGCCGAAAGCCGTTGCGTGCGGCGAGACCGCTATGGTCGATGCGCTCGATCACTTCGAAGCCGCACGACTGCGCGCACCGCTCGATGCGCTCCGCCGTTTCGGCAACACTGAAGCGGCTGATCGACACCGGGCGCGCAGGTCCCTCCATCAATGCGACATTGGCGCCCCACCACAGGAACAGCCCCACGGTGGCTCTTTCGAAAGCAGCCATCCCATCTCCTTGTTGCAACTCCAAAGACCGGTTAGTCAGCGCTGCGTCTGGATCGTTCGGCGCTTTGCGAGGTTTTACCGGTTGCGCCGCTACAATCGGATGACGCGCGCGTTACATCGAACGCGCAAACTGCCGGGCAAGCGATGGTGGAGAAGGTCCTGAAGAAGGGCGACTCAGCTAGCCAATCGAGGGGTCCCAAGTCCGAGGGTCACGAGCGGTCGGGACATGCGACCAATTTTCTGCGCAACATCATTGCCGCCGATCTCGTGCGCGGCACGTACGACGCGCGCAATTGGGCCGGCAAGCCGGGCCTCTACGACCTGCACGAACATGCGCCCCCCGATCCGGCGCGCATCCGCACGCGTTTTCCGCCCGAGCCGAACGGGTACCTGCACATCGGCCACGCGAAAAGCATCTGCCTCAATTTCGGCCTCGCCCGCGATTTCGCCGGGCGCTGCCACATGCGCTTCGACGACACCAACCCGGTCAAGGAGGACCAGGAATACGTCGATTCGATCCTCGACGCCGTGCATTGGCTCGGCTTCGACTGGGAGCACCACGGCACTCAGGGCCGCGAGACCAATCTCTATCACGCGAGCGACTATTTCGAGGAGATGTACCTCTTCGCGGAGTATCTGATCCGTACCGGCTACGCGTACGTCGACGAGCAGAGCGCGGACCAGATGCGCGAAACACGCGGCACGTTGACCGAACCGGGGCGCAACTCGCCGTACCGCGACCGCCCGATCGACGAGAACCTGCGCCTGTTCCGCGAGATGCGCGCCGGCAAACACGGCGAAGGCAGCATGATCCTGCGCGCGAAGATCGACATGGCGTCGCCGAACATCAACATGCGCGACCCGGCGATCTATCGCATCCGCTTCGCCGAGCACCACATGACCGGCGACCGCTGGGTGATCTATCCCATGTACTCGTACGCGCATCCGATCGAGGACGCGCTCGAGAACGTGACGCATTCCATCTGCACGCTGGAATTCGAGGACCAGCGACCGTTCTACGACTGGACCCTGGAGCGCATCGTCCCGTTGGCGCGCCGGCCTCAGTTCGAGGCTGCGCAGGACCTGCTGCAAAAGATCCACGAGGAGGGTGTCGAGGCGAGGCGCGAGTTCGCCCTGCACTGCCGGAACTTCGCCGACAAGCTCGGTGCCACGCGCTGGGAGCGGCGCGCCGAAGCGATGTTCACGTCCTGGACCCGCAACCCGGACCTGGCCGTGAACGACACCGGCGAGTTCTTCCGGCTGCTCCGCGAGCACCCGGAGAACTTCACGCCGCTCCTGCAGCAGGCGCTCGACGAGCGCAAGCCGAACCCGTTCCTGCTGCCGCACCAGCACGAGTTCAATCGTCTGAATCTCACCTACGTGGTGATGAGCAAAAGAAAGCTTATTCAGCTGGTGGAGGAACGGCGCGTCGACGGCTGGGACGATCCGCGCATGCCCACGCTGGTCGGCCTGCGTCGGCGCGGATACACCCCGCAGGCGATCCAGCTCTTCAACGACCGGATCGGCGTGAGCAAAAGCCTGCAATGGATCGACTATGCGGTGCTCGAGCAGGCGCTGCGTGACGACCTCGATGGGCGCGCGCCGCGTGCGACCGCAGTACTGCGCCCGATCCGCCTGATCATCGACAACTGTCCGGCCGATCGCCGCGAGGACTGCGTGTTCCCCGTCCATCCGCAGAGGCCGGAACTAGGCGTCCGCACGATCGCCTTCGCGCGCGAGTTGTGGATCGAGGCGGAAGACTTCATGGAAAACGCGCCCGCCGATTTTTTTCGCCTTGCTCTCGGCGCGGACGGCGCGCCGGGCCAGCCGGTCCGGCTGCGCCTTGCGTACGTCGTGCGCGCCACCTCGGTCGAAAAGGACGACGCGGGTCGCGTCGTGGCCGTGCACGCGCAATACCTGCCCGATACGCGCAGCGGCACGGCGGGCGCCAACAGTGTCAAGACCAAGGCCGCGATCCACTGGCTACCCATCGCCGACAGCGTTGCGGCCGAGGTGCGCATTTATGACAGGCTGTTCATCGATCCGCAGCCGGATGCGGGGGGAAAGGACTTCCGCACGCTGCTCAACGCGCAGTCCAAGCAGGTGCTGGTGGCACAAGTCGAGCCCACGCTCGCGAACGCACAAGCCGACGACAGGTTCCAGTTCGAGCGCAACGGCTACTTCGTCGCCGACCGACGCGACCACACGCGCGAGCGCCCGGTGTTCAACCTTGCGGTCTCATTGAAGGATTCCTGGAGCAAGTAGCGGCCGGGACAACCAAAAGCAAAAAGCCCGGCACGAGCCGGGCTTTTTTTGCCGCGCACGCGGCGCAGCGGGACCGGAACGCCGCGCCTTCCGGCGCAGCTGCTCAGTTCACTGCGGTGGCGGTGATGACGACGCGCTCGAGCGCGATGAGGTCGGTGTTGGCGGTGGCGCTGCCCGATTGCATGGCCAGCACGGTGCTCCCCAGAACGGCGCTGCTCATCAGGACGGAGAAGACGAAACCGGCGATGCGGGTCTGGGTCGAGGTCTTGTTCATGATCGGTCCTTTCGGTGCGGGTTGTCGTGTTGCGATGGAGCGCACTGTAGGTACCGGCCGCGGGCCGCGCGAGGGACTTGCGACGGATCGCGCGTTTAGCGGATTGAATTGCAAAGAGAAGTTCGTCGCGCCGGGGGTCGTCATTCCCGCCCATGCGCGCTTTTGGCCGTTTCATCGCGCCCGGCGACATTCCAGCCCGGTTTTCGCCGTCGCGGCGCGTTGGCGTCCGCGGACCCATTTCGGCCCGGTTGCAGGAAAAGCGGCTGCAAGACAGTGACCGGACGTCGCAGAGAGGCGCACTTTTCCCGGCCGATTCGGCCAGACGGCGATCTTCTCTGCGTTCCACTATGGGCTCTTTCATGCTGGTTATCTGCTCTTCCTGACCGCACTCGCCAAGCAAGCGCCGATGTTCGACGGCTGGTTCTGGCTGTGCGCGATCGGGTTCGGACTCGATCACGTCTGGCCGTGTCGCGAGCGCGTCGCGCTGGACCGGCAGGCGACGCCGAACATCGGCACGCTGATGTTCACGCCCTACCTGCGCATCCTGCCCATGCACCTGACGATCGTGCTCGGCGCCCTCTTCATCAATACCGCCGCGGGAATGGTCCTGTTCGGCGTCCTGAAGGCGCTCGCCGACCTCGCGATGCACTTCGTGGAGCGCGCCCAAGCGCACCAGGCGGTTGCAGCTCAGACGTAGCGGAACATCAGCAGCGCGAGCGCGGCCGAGTCGATCGTCGCGCGTGGTTGCGATCCGCAACACGCCGCGCCGCGGCGCGCCGCGCGGGACGCGCCACTCCCAGACCATCATGGGCGAAGATCTTGCGGTAGTGGTCGAGCGTGGACTGGTTAGAGCCGACTCAGAGGGCGGCATCGACGGCGGGTCGCGCCATGGCCGCGAGCGAGTCGGCGACCGCCGAGCACTGCTCCGCGCTGTAGTGCAGGCCGAGCTTGCTGCGGCGCCAGAGCACGTCGGCGGCGGCCAGGGCCCATTCTTCGCGCCGCAGGTAGGCCAGTTCGGCTTCGAACAGGCCGGGCGCGGCCTCGCCCCCGAGGTCGGCCGCCGATCGGGCGGCGCCGAGAAGCAGGTCGACGCGGCTGCCGTAGGCGCGCGCCAGGCGATGCGCAACATCGGGCGCGAGCCACTCGCAGCGACGGCGCAACTCTTGGACGAAGCGCGCGAAGTCGCGGTCGGGCCGGGTCGGCCGGCCGATCCAGCCCGAAAGATCGCCGCCCGGCAGGTACGCGCCGCGGCTCCAGGCGGCCCGGCGTTCGCCGAGCAAGCTGACGATCGCATCGCCCGCTTCTTCGGCGAGCTTGCGGAAGGTCGTGATCTTGCCGCCCCAGACGCTCAGCAGCGGTGCCGCGTCGGTGTTGGTCTCGAGCAGGTAGTCGCGTGTTACCGCGGAGGCGTCACCGCTGCGGTCGTCGAGCAGCGGGCGCACGCCGCAGTAGCTCCACACGACGTCGATCGGCGTGACGGCGCGCGCGAAATAGCGGCTCGCCTGTTCGCAGAGGTACGCGACCTCGTCGGCGTCGACGTGCGCCGACTCGGGCGCGCCATCGATCTCGATATCCGTGGTGCCGATGAGCGTGAAGTCCTCCTCGTAGGGGATGGCGAAGATGATGCGCTTGTCGGGGTTCTGGAAGATGTAGGCAAAGGCATGCGCGAACAGGCGCGGCACCACGATGTGGCTGCCCTTGACCAGCCGCAGGCTGCGAGTGGCGAGGGCTTCGCCATGGGCCGGCGTAGCGACGCGGCGCAGAAAACTCTCGGCCCACGGACCGGCGGCATTGACGAGAGCGCGCGCGGCGACGGTCGCGGTCGCTCCGCCGGCCCGCCGCAACGTCACGGCCCACCCGGTCGCGGCACGGGCGGCCGCGATGCACTCGCAACGCGTGAGAACGGTCGCGCCGCGCGCGCGTGCGTCGATCGCGTTGAGCACGACCAGGCGCGCATCGTCGACCCATCCGTCCGAGTACTCGAAGCCTCTGCTGTACTCCGCCTTCAGCGGCGCACCCGCCGGATGCGCGCGCAAGTCGATCGCGCGGCTTGCCGGCAACACCTCGCGCCGGGCCAGGTGGTCGTACAGAAACACGCCGAGCCGGATCAGCCACGCCGGGCGCATCGACGGGTCGTGCGGCATCACGAACCGCAGCGGCCGCATGATGTGCGGTGCGCTCTTCAGCAGGACCTCGCGCTCCTGCAACGCCTTGCGCACCAGCCCGAATTCGTAGTGCTCGAGGTAGCGCAGGCCGCCGTGGATCAGCTTGGTGCTCGACGACGACGTGTGTTGCGCCAGGTCGTCCTTCTCCGCGAGCACGACCGCCAGGCCGCGCCCTGAAAGATCGCGCGCGATGCCCGCCCCGTTGATGCCGCCGCCGACGACGAGGACATCGCAGCGCGCCGGCAAGGCGAGCCCGGGTCGTCCATCGGCGGCGGGGGTCATCGACGCGTGATCGTGAAGCCCGTTCCGGGCGCGGGGTGGGAATATAGACCTTTCAGTTCGTTTTTGCGCGATTCGTTTCGTTTTAGACTGGACCCATGACACCCAATCCACGTCAGGCGGGGCTCCTGGACGAGGTCCGGGCGCGCGGCACGGCTTCCGTCGAGGCGCTGGCGGCGAAGTTCGGCGTGACCCTGCAGACGGTGCGCCGCGATGTGCAGCGGCTGGCGGAAGCGGGGCTGGTCGCGCGCTACCACGGCGGCGTGCGCATTCCGAGTTCGACCACGGAAAACATCGGTTATCGGCAGCGCCAGACGCTGCTCGGCGACGAGAAGAAGCGCATCGCGAAGGCGGTCGCGTCGGCGCTTGCCGCGCGATTTCCCGATGGCTGTTCACTGATCCTCAACATCGGCACCACGACCGAGGCCGTCGCCCGCGAGCTGGTCGCGGCGCGCAACCTGCGAGTGGTCACCAACAACCTCAACGTCGCTGCGATCCTCTCCGACAACCCCGATTGCGAGGTGATCGTGGCCGGGGGCGTGGTGCGTGGTCGTGACCGCGGCATCGTCGGCGAGGCCACGGTCGACCTCATCTGCCAGTTCAAGGTCGACGTCGGGCTGATCGGCATCTCCGGCATCGAAGCCGACGGCACGTTGCGCGACTTCGACTACCGCGAGGTGAAGGTCGCGCGCGCGATCCTCGAGCACTCGCGCGAGGTGTGGCTTGCCGCCGATCACTCGAAGTTCAATCGGCCGGCGATGGTCGAGCTGGCCAGCATCGACCAGATCGACATGCTGTTCACGGACAAGCCGCCGCCGGCCGAGTTCAATGTGCAGCTCGAACAAGGCGGCGTCGAACTCGTCATTGCGCGGTGACGGGCGCCCGTTACGAGGTTACGTGCACGGCTCCCTTCCGTGCGTGAGCGTCGCCGCTAGGGCCGCGTGTACATTTTCGCGGTCGCCTGGTCCCGGAGATGCCGATGTCGCGCCGTCCGCTGCTTCACTTGTTGCTCGCGATCGGATGCGCTGCTTTCACGCTGGCGGCGTCGGCGCAGCCGCTCCCGGGCACTGCGGCTCCTGCATTCACGCTCACCGATGTCACGGGCAAGCGCGTGCAGCTGGCCGACTTTCGCGGCCGGTACGTCGTGCTCGAGTGGAACAACCCGTCGTGTCCGTTCGTCCAGAAGCACTACGACAGCGGCAACATGCAGGCCCTGCAGAAGCGCTTCACGAGCGCGAACGTGGCGTGGCTGACCATCAACTCGACGGCGATGTCGCACCGCGAGTTTCGCGCGCCGGCCGATCTTGCGGCCTGGATGAAGGAGCGTGGCGGCGCACCGACCGCGCTGATGCTCGACCCCGACGGCACGGTCGGGCGCGCCTACGACGCGCGCGCCACCCCGCACATGTTCGTGATCGACCCGAAGGGCACGCTCATCTACTCCGGCGCGATCGACGACAAGCGCAGCAGCGATCCCGCTGACGTGAACACGGCCAAGAATTACGTCGTGGCCGCACTGGACGATGCGATGGCCGGGCGCCCGGTTGGTATCGCCCACACGCAGGCGTACGGCTGCTCCATCAAGTACTCCGACTGAACCCTCTTCGGCTCTGCTCGACTGGAGTCACGCGCCTGCTGCAGCAGGCAATCGCCGCGCGGAAACGCCGATCATGCCGCGCGGCCGCGGGTCAGTAGTGCTCTTTGCCCTTGCCGTGCCCGTTGTCGTGGTGCTCGTCATGGTGTTCTTCGCGCTCATGGTGGGCACGGACCTCGCGGTCGTACCAGTCGTGGCGCACGAAATACACCGGCACACCGCACGCGTGGTAGTGCGCGCAGTGATGAGCCCAGTCCTTGCGCTCCGCCTGGGGCACCCACATGTAGACCGGCTGCACCGGCGGTCCGGCGACCACGTGTGGCGGCGGCTGGATGATCACCGGCTGCGGCACGACCAGCTGTGGCTGCGGAAACTGTCCGATGTCGACGCGGCCGTACACGCCGGGCTGGCTGAATGTCACGCTCACGCCGACGTCAGCGGCGAAGGCCGGCACCGCTGCGATGGCGCCGGCGGCGAGAAGTATCGATATCCATACACGCTTCACGACGGTCTCCCAGATTTCGACACACAACCCTAACGCGCGTGCCTGCGTGACGGCACACATACGAACGGGTTACCCCGTTGCCATGTTTCAGGCGCGCAGGATGGCCGGAAGCAGGTGCTGGATCGAGTTGGCGTAGTAGTGCAGGAGGCGGTGCTCGCCCGGATTGACCGAGTACAGCCCGGCGCTCTCGACGACGAGGTGCCGCATGACGAGCATGCGCAGGCCGGCGCCGACCGCGTAGTCCCAGTCGCTGCGCGGCACGTAGATGCGTGCGCCGTTCTGCTCGAGCACATCCACGAGTGAAGCCACCGCCGCTTTCACCTGCACTTCGCTCATGCCGCTCGGCACGCGCAACAGGACGCTTGCAACGAGCGGCACCGGCAGCACGGGGATCAGCCGCGCGACCTGGTCCATGAGGTGGCGTCCGAGTTCGGCGATCGCTTGCGTGCGCTGCTCCTTTGGCATGCGCCGGAAGTCGAGGCTGCGTTCGGTCGCGTACGCGCGGATCGAGACCGGCGTGCCGAAATTCACGCACGCATAACCGAATCGGTGCCACCGGCTGCGCAGCATGAGCCCGATCTGGTGGCCGACGAAACCCAATGTGTTCCAGGCGGCGCGGGTGCGGCCCGGCCGGCGGGCGGTGGCGTCCTCGGCCAGCAGCAACGTGCGATCCTCGAGCGTCCGGTCGTAGTTGAGGCCCAGGGGCACGAACACCAGGTCGCGCTCTCCGTCGATGGAGAAACCGCGCAACATGTAGTCGAGCACGCCGAACTTGGGCTCGCGCATGCGGCCATCGCGCGACAGCCCGCCTTCCGGATACACGGCCTGGGTCACGCCTGCTTCGGTTGCCATGGCGATGTAGCGTTCGAGCACGCGCCGATAGAGCTCGTCGCGCGAATTGCGGCGCACGAAATACGCGCCCATCGAGCGGATCAGCTGCTGCAATCCCCAGACGCGCGCCCACTCGCCGACCGCATAAGACAGTGCGGCTTTCTCCGCTGCGAGGTAGGACGCGATGACGTAGTCCATGTTGCTGCGGTGGTTCATCACGAACACCACCGTGGCGTTCTCCGGCACCGCGGCAAGCCCGGCGTCGTCGGTGAAGCCGATGCGCACGCGGTAGAGCGAGCGGCTCAAGGTCTTGCCCAGCCAATACCCGAGACGGAAATAGAAGTACGCGTTGAATGCCGGCACGATCTCGCGCGCGTAGCGCTCGACGATGTGCGCCACGACCGCGCGCGGCATGCCGTGTTGGTTCGCGTACGCACGCGCCGTCTGCTGGACCTTGTCGTCGTAGACCAGCCGCTCCACGAGTGCGCGCCGGGTCGACTGCTGGAACGGCCGGATCTGGATTTTCAGGCGCTGCCCGACCTCGTCGAGCACGCGGTTGGCGCGCGTGCGCAGGAACCAGCGCACGCTCGGCACCAGCAAACGGTCGAGCACTGCCCACGCCGCGATCAGGCCTGCAAGCACGACCAGCCACAGCGGGAGCGTCACCGTCGACGCCATCCCGCGCCCCTCCTCCCGCGTTGCCCCGTGCGCGACCGTCCTTGGCGCGCACGTAAGAGTCGTCAGACGTCGCGCACGACGACGCCCCTCCAGAATGCGACCCGCCCCTTGATCTGGCGCGCGGCGTCGAACGGCGCCGGGTAGTACCACGCCGCGTCGCGGTTCACCTTGTCGCCGACGCGCACGCTGTAGTAGCTCGCCGTGCCCTTCCATGGACAGACGGTATGCGTGTCGCTCGACTCGAAGAACTCGCGTCGCAACGCCATCTCGGGAAAGTACGCGTTGCCTTCGACGGTCACGATGTCGTCGGACTCGGCGAGCACGGCGCCGTTCCACTCCGCACGTTTCACGATGCACCTCCAGCATTGCGGCGGCTGCAGATTACCGCGTCGGCGCGAAGCGGCGCGCACGCCCTCGACATCGACGCGAGCTATCGTGCGTGCTCTTCCGACCTGTGGGGGAACAGGTGAAAGACGCTGCGTCGACGAGGATGACGCGCGTCCGCGAGGCTGTGACGGCGCTCGTTTGCGTCGTTGGCGTGCCCACGGATGCGCTGGGTGAAAACGCCATCGCCGCCTTCGGCGGCTGGCGCGGCAGCGGCAGCTTTGACGACACCGTGACGCAGACTAGCGTGCGCCTGCGCGACACCGCGAGCTTCGCGATGGCGCTCGATCTCACCTACGACCCGTCGCGTCAGTACGAATTCTTCGCCAGCCATCAGAACACGTCTCTCGCGGCGACGCCCGTCGGCGGCACGACCACGACGAATTTGCCGCTCAAGGTCACGTACTTCCACATCGGCGGCACCAACTACTTCGACGGTCCGGCCGGTGTGGGACCTTTCGTCGCGGGCGGCCTCGGGTTGACTCGCCTGGCCCCCGGCCTCGACGGCCTGGAAACGGAAATCAAGCCGTCGCTCTCGCTCGCACTGGGTTATGCGATACCGCTCGGGTCCGCGGTCTCGGTTCGCTTCGAGGGCCGTGGCTACTGGACGCTGATCAACAGCTCCGGCGGGCTGTTCTGCTCCGGCGGCTGCACCATCGCCCTCAAGGGCGATACGTTGGCCCAGGTCGAGTTGCTGCTTGGCATCAGCGCCCGCTTCTGATTGCCTTCGTCGGGAAAGCCATTGCAGGCGCGGATCCACTCGTGCATCGCTTGGCGCAACCCGCGTCAGGTCATTGCGCGGACCGCAGCGACGAGCAATTCCGGCGCAACGCGAAGCACCGGCCTCTTCGTCACGCCGACTTCGCGCGTTCGCGGGCCGCTTCGCGCTCCTGCAGTGCGCGCCACATCACCTTGCCCGTGCCCGATTTGGGCAGTTCGTCGACGAACTCGACCAGGCGCGGGACCTTGTAGGCGGCCATGTGCCCGCGCGCCCAGCCGATGATGTCCTCGGCGGAGGTGCGGCCCCGCGCGTCGGCACGCAGGACGACGACCGCCTTCACCGTTTCGCCGCGATACGCGTCGTGGCTGGCGATGATGCAGGCCTCCTGGATCGCCGGATGCTTGTAGAGAAGGCTCTCGACCTCGGCCGGCCAGACCTTGAAACCGCTCGCGTTGATCATGCGCTTCAGGCGGTCGGTCAGGAAAAAATAGCCCTCCTCGTCCATGCGCCCGAGGTCGCCGGTGCGGAAGAACGTCCTGCCCTCGAACTCGATGAACGCGGCCGCCGTTGCGGCCGGATTGCGCCAGTAGCCTTTGAACACCTGCGGACCGTTGACGATGATCTCGCCCACCTCGTTCGGCGGCAGCTCCCGCAGCGTCGTCGGATCGACGACGCGCGCGTCGGTGCCGAAGACGGGCATGCCGAGGCACTGCAGCTTGGCGCGCTCCGGCGGGTTGGTGTGCGACGGGGCCGCGGTCTCCGTGAGTCCGTAGCCCTCGCAGTAGGTGATGCCGAACTGCTGCTGCAGCCGCTCCGCCACCGCGTGCGGCATCGCCGCTCCGCCGCCGGACAGACCGCGCAGGCTCGACAGGTCGAACTTCGTTATGTTGGGACTGCCGAACATGTCGATGATCATGGTCGGAATGTTGGTCCAGTGCGTCACCTTGTGGCGCGATATCAGCCGGCCCGCGAGTTCCCGATCCCAGCGCGGCATCATCACGACCGTCGCACCCCCGTAGACCGGTGTGTGCATGCCATACAGCATCCCGGTCACGTGAAACAGCGGCACGACGGCAAGCGTGGTGGCGTCGGCGCCGCTGTTCGCCATCAAGGCACCGCCGATCACGTTGTGCATGATCGTGCGGTGCGTGTGCATGCAGCCCTTCGGAAATCCGGTCGTACCGGACGTGTAAGGCATCACCGCGAGATCGTCCGGTCCGCCCTGCGCTGGCAGCGGCGTGTGCGCCGCTGCCAGCGCATCGTTCCAGCGTGTCGCCCGGGGCGGCAGCGGCGGATCGGCGTCGAGCCAGGACGACCACGCCGGCGGCGGCGCTTCCTGCGTATCCATTCCGCCGGGCGGCGGCATCATGTCGGCATAACGCGCCACCAGCAGGTGGCGCAGTTGCTGGCCGGCGGCGACTTCGGCATCGGCCTGGGCCACGGTGGCCGCGAGGTCGGCCGCGCAGATGATGACGCGTGCACCGGCGTCCGTGATGTAGTGGCCCAGCTCCTCCGCGCGGTTCATCGGGTTCACCGGCACCACCACCGCCTGTGCGCGCAGGATGCCGTACGTCGCGATCACGTGCTGGGGCGAGTTCTGCAGATACAGGAGCACCCGGTCCCCGGGCTGGACCTCCGCGACGCGCTGCAGCCAGCCGGCGATCGATTCCGCCTGGCGCCTGAGTTCCGCGTAGGTCAGGTTGGCGCCGAAGAAGCGGATCGCGTCCTTGCCTGGATATCGCGTGGCCGTGACTTCGAGATTGAAGAACAGCGTCGTCTCTGGCGTGGTGATGGCGGTCGGCAGCCGCAGCGGCCAGAACTTCGAGTGCGGACGCAATGCTGTCTCCTCGTGCTTTGCGCTTTTATAGCGCGCGGGCCCCGGTTCAGCTCGCGGCGGTGCGCTCCGTCGGGCCCAGCATGTCCTGCGGCCGCACCCAGCGATCGAACTGCTCGGCCGTCACCTGGCCCGAGGCGAGCGCGGCCTCCCTCAGCGACGTCCCCTCGTGATGCGCGCGGTGCGCGATCGCCGCTGCCTTCTCATAGCCGATGTGCGGGGCAAGCGCGGTGACCAGCATGAGCGACCGGTCGAGCAGCTCTTCGATGCGGGCGTGATTCGGCTCGATGCCGCGCACGCAGTGCCGTTCGAAGCTCGTCATCGCATCGCCCAGCAGGCGGATGCTGCGCAGGACGTTGTGAGCGACCAGCGGCTTGTAGACGTTCAGCTCGAAGTTGCCGTTGGCGCCGCCGATGCCGACCGCGGCATCGTTGCCGAAGACCTGCGCGGCCACCATCGTCAGCATTTCGCACTGAGTGGGGTTGACCTTGCCCGGCATGATCGACGATCCGGGCTCGTTTTCCGGGAGCCGGATTTCGCCGAGGCCGGCGCGCGGACCGCTCGCGAGCCAGCGCAAGTCGTTGGCGATCTTGGTCAGGGCTGCCGCGAGTGTCCTGAACGCGCCGTGCAGGAACAGGAGCGGCTCGTGGCCGGCGAGTGCGGCGAACCGGTTCGGCGCCGGCACGAACGCAAGTCCGGTAAGGCGCGCCAGTTCCGCGATCGCGCGCTGCGCGAATTGCGGATGCGTGTTCAGGCCGGTGCCGACGGCAGTGCCGCCGAGCGCCAGTTCGTGAACCGGTCCGAGAGCGGTCGTGACCGCGGCGCGGGCCAGTTGCAGTTGCGCCGCGTAGCCCGAGAACTCCTGGCCGAGCGTCAGCGGCGTGGCGTCCTGCAGGTGCGTGCGGCCGATCTTGACGATCTGCGCGTACTCGCGCGCCTTGGCAGACAGCGTGTCCGTCAGCGTCGCCAGCGGCGGGAGGAGCGTTCGGGTGGTTTCACTCACCGCGGCGACGTGCATCGCCGTGGGAAACACGTCGTTGCTGCTCTGACCGCGATTGACATCGTCGTTCGGGTGCACCAGCCGGCGCCGGCCGCGCTCGCCGCCCAGCAACTCGGAGGCCAGGTTGGCGAGCACTTCGTTGACGTTCATGTTGGTCTGAGTGCCTGACCCCGTCTGCCAGATCGAGAGGGGAAACTCGCCCGGATGACGGCCGGCAAGCACCTCCTCGGCCGCGGCGACGATCGCTTTTCCCTTTTTCTGATCGAGTTGACCCAGTTCGACGTTAGCCGTCGCGGCGGCACGCTTGATGCGGACCAGCGCCTCGATGAGCGGCTCCGGCATGCACTCGCCGCCGATCGCGAAGAACTGCAGCGAGCGCTGCGTCTGGGCACCCCAGAGGCGTTCGCTGGCGACGGCGATTTCGCCAAAACTGTCCGTTTCAATCCTGTCCATGCTCGCCCTCCTGATCGATCGGGTCGACGCGTCGCGGCCGCGAGACATGGCACCGCCACGGTCGACGCACGTGCAACGAAAATCTCGACACCATACGGAAGAGCGCGTAGCCTGCGCGCGCTTTCGGTTCGATCGGTATTCCTTCGGCCTTGTTCGCCCTGGCAGGTTCCGGCCGCGGCGTCTCAAACTCCCCAGGTTACGTTGCTCGATCCTCGGCGCCGCGGACGCGTGTTCGCGACTTTCATCCAACAAGACAAGGACGTCACATGGCCCAAGGTACGGTCAAATGGTTCAACGACGCAAAGGGTTTCGGCTTCATCAAACCCGACGACGGCGGTGCCGACCTGTTCGCGCACTTCTCCGAGATCCAGTCGAATGGGTTCAAGTCCCTGAAGGAAGCGCAGCGGGTCGAGTTCGTGGTCAAGCAGGGCCAGAAGGGCCCGCAAGCCTCGCAGATCCGGCCGCTGTAGTCGCTTTGCTCCAAGTAAGACCGCAGGCATTGCGCTGCGGTCTGTTCGCAGGCATTGCGCTGCGCTCTGTTTTTTTTGGGGCGCGTATGCTGCGAACGGGGCCAACACATAGCGAGGAGCGCGCACTTGGCAAGGACCAACTATTCGTTCGAGAAACGGCAGCGCGAACTGGCCAAGAAGAAGAAGCAGGAAGAAAAGCGACAGCGCAAGGCAAACCGCAGCGGAACCGCACCGCCCGCCGAGGACACGGCGGCACCGGCGCCCCAAATCCAGCCCGAGAAGGCCGATTGAAGCGGCGCGTGGCGCCGCCCTGAAGCGATCGTTTTCCCCGTCCCGGGGACGCGCGTGCGTGTGACATCTACTTGCGCAAAGGCATGGATCGCCACCACGTGTCGCGCAAGAATGGCGCGCTCGGTCACCCACCCGCACCAGTTTTCTGCGACCCGCTCTTTCATGCCATCGCGAGCGGATCGATTCTCGAGGGGAGTCATGCAATGAACAGAACCGGATCCTTCGTTTTTGCCGCGTTTGCGGCGCTGGCCTTGCCGGCGCTGGGCCAGCAGATCGTGTACCCCGCCAAAGGGCAGTCGCCTGAGCAACAGAAGAGCGACGAAACCGCCTGCTATTCGTGGGCCGTGCAGCAGACGGGTTTCGACCCCGCCAAGCCGCCTCCGGCGCCTGCCGCGGCTCCGCCTCCGACAACCGCCACCGGCACGACCCCGGGTGCGGGTGCGCGCGGGGCTGCGCGCGGGGCGGTAGTCGGCGAAATCGTCGCCGACGATGCCGGCGCGGGCGCCGCAGCCGGAGCTGTTGCGGCGCGCTCGCAAAGCCGCCGGCAGAATGCAGCTTCGCAGCAACAGGCGCAGCAGCAACAGCAGGCGGCGACGCAACAGCAGCAGGCGACATTCACCAAGGCGCGCGCCGCCTGCCTGGAAGGACGCGGATACACGGTGAAGTAAGCGCAGGCCGGTAAGCGCGTCCAGCCGTTCACCCGCGCCGGTCACGCGGCGGTGCGCCGCCGCGCCTCGCGCATCAGGAAGAACTCCTCGGCGGCGGTCGGATGCACTGCCAGCGTCCAGTCGAAGTCGCGCTTGGTCGCGCCGCAGGTCAGGGCGATCGCGAGGCTCTGGATGATCTCGGGCGCATCGGTACCGATCATATGCGCGCCGAGCACACGATCGTTGCGCCCGTCGACGACGAGTTTCATGTAAGTGCGCTGCGTGCCGCCGGCGAACGCGGTTTTCATCGGCCGGAAATCTGACTCGTAGACGTCGGTCGGTCCGACCGCCAGCGCCTCCGGCTCCGATAAACCGATCGTCCCGATCGCGGGTTCCGTGAAGATGGCGGTCGCCACCGTCCTGTGGTCGACACGCACCGGCCGGTGCCCGAACTCGGTATCCGCGAACGCACGTCCTTCGGCAATCGCCACCGGTGTGAGATTGCGCCGATTGGTGACGTCGCCGATTGCCCAGATGCCGCGCGCCGTCGTCCGGCTGTCGACATCGACCGCGATGGCGCCGTTGCCAGCGAGTTCGACGCCCGCGTCCGCCAGGCCCAATCCGTGGATGCGCGGGCGCCGGCCCGTGGCGTTCAGCGTGGCGTCGGCACCGAGGCTCGACCCATCCGCCCGCCGCAGCACGAAGCCCGACCCCGAGCGCTCCAACCCCGCCAGCGCGACGCCGCCCGCGAGTCGCAGGCCGCGCTCCTCCAGTGCCCGCGCCAGACGGACACGCAGGTCGGGGTCGAACCCCCGCAACGGCAGCCGATCGCGGAAAGCGAGCGTGACCTGGGTGCCCAGGCCCGCGAGGATGCTTGCGAACTCGACCGCGACGTAACCGCCGCCGATGACGACGATCGAGGCCGGCAGCTCGCGCAGGTCGAGCACCTCGTTCGAGGTCATCGCGTCGTCGAGGCCTGGGATTGCGTCCCGCGCCGGCTCGGCGCCGGTCGCGATCAGAATCCGGTCCGTCTGGAACATGCGCCCGCCTACTTCGACGCGGCCGGGGCCGGCGAGCTTTGCGCGGCCCGCAAGCAACTCGACGCCCGAGCCTGCGAGCAGCCCCCGGTAGGTTTCCTCGAGCCGATCGATCTCGGCTTTCTTCGCCGACGCCCAGCGGCCAAGATCGAAGTGCCCGGCAACGCCACTCCACCCGAACCCGCCGGCTTCGTGCAGCAACGTGCGGAATCCGGCCGCATACATCATCAGCTTCTTGGGCACGCAGCCGCGAATCACGCAGGTTCCGCCGATCCGATCGCTCTCGATGATCAATACGCGGGCTCCGTGGGTGGCGGCGCGGCGGGATGCCGCCATCCCGCCCGAGCCCGCGCCGATCGTGATCAGGTCATAGCCGGTCATCGATTCCCTCCCGGTTTGGGTGCGGTCCTGTTGCACTCTATTGCACTGCTCAATGGCCTGAGGCGCGCTTCCGCGATCCGCGCCTGGAGGTCAGCCGCAACAATGAAATGGAGAAGGCCCCGGTTTGGCATGCATTTCGGTCGCTTCGGGGCTATCGATCTCATGAGAATGGCTGACCAAGGTGACGTTTTCTCGCCAACCCTCCCGAACCCCGAGACTGGGCTAAAGACATCCTCTAGTTCAACCGATACCCGAAAGACGTGACTTCCGGGCATCCGTCTGGGAGAGGTGTTCGCCGAGGTGGTTGATTAATGAAAAAAACTGTGAGGGCCTACTCACATCTCGAAACAGCGGAGCTCGCAAGCGGCTCCGCGCTTGTGGACAGGTCCGTCCCTTCATTGCCCTCAAGGCGCTCGCCGAAGAAGTCCGATCGCGTCGACCGGTTGAAGACAGTACTCGTCATCGCCGCTGCATTCGCCTCACTGATGGTCGGGGTGGTCGCCGCCAGATCGCTGCTTTCGAACGCTGAACGCCCGCGTCTGAATGCTCAGGTCGGAAGATGATCCTCCTCACTGAATTCACCGTTCTGCTGGAAAAGCGCCGCATCCGCGATCGCATCATCGGGATGCTGGTCGCCGTGGCGATCGCCGGCGGCGCGCTGTTTTGCGCGCGCATCGCTTCAGCGCAGTCGTTCGCCGGCCACAACAGGGCCGACAAGGTCGCGCGCGACTTGCAGGACAGCATCTCCACCGCGCCGCTGCGCATGCGCAGCGCCCGCTGGGCACGGGACGTGAACGGCGTGCGCACCGTGCAGGTGGTGATCATCACCGACGGGTCGGATCCCAACCTGTCCGACCTGCGGGCCCAGATCCTGCGCTTCGGCGGCGCCGTCCACGCGCGGCACCCGGCCATGCGCGCGTTGACTGCCCAGGTGCCTGCACAACTCGTGCGCGTGCTGGCCCAGCGCAAGGATGTGGTCAGCATCTCGCCCAACCGCCCGACGCGCCTGACCGCAAGCACGCTCGAATCCATCTCCGGCGCCCTGACGTCCAACGTGCGGAGCAACAGCACCAAAACCAGCTACAGCGGGCTCGACGGTACCGGCATCGGCATCGCGATCCTCGACTCCGGGGTGATGAAAGCGCACGAAGCGTTCCTCGACGGCAACGGCAACACCCGCGTCCTGCGCAACGTCAACATGCTCAACAACACGGCCGCAACATGGACCAGCGGCGTCGACGCGAGCGTATCGCCGGCGCCCGGCAGCGCGGCGCTTGCGAGCTATGAAAGCTCGATCGCCAACGACAGCGCGTGGACCCAGGACGGCTACGGGCACGGCACCCACGTGGCTTCGGTTGCGGCGGGGCGCGCCAAGTACTACTCGAATGCGGGCGACACAACCGGCATCGCGCCCAACGCGAGCGTCTACGACGTCCGCGTGCTCGGCAGCCAGGGCACCGGCGCGGTGAGCGACGCGCTCGAGGGGATCCAGTGGGTCATCTATCACGCGCGCGACTACAACATCCGGGTGCTGAACGTGAGCCTCGCCACGGACTCCACCGAGACCTGGCAGACCGATCCGCTGTGCGTCGCGGTGCGCAGCGCGGTCGCCGCCGGCATCACGGTCGTCGTCGCCGCGGGCAACTTCGGGCTCGACGACACCGGCCACGAGGTCTACGGCCGCATCAGTTCGCCGGGCAACGACCCCTCGGTCATCACGGTGGGGGCGGTCAACTACCAGAACACGATCGCGCGCGACGACGACAGCGTCAATTTCTTCAGCTCGCGCGGGCCGACCCGCAGCGCCTACGTGGACACCAATGGCGCGCGGCAGGTCGACAACCTGCTCAAGCCCGACCTGGTCGCACATGGCAACAAGATCATCGCCGCGGCCGCGACCAGGGCGTCGAATACGAATCCGACCTGGAACTACCTCGCCAGCAACTACTACTCGAGCCTGGTCACTCCGGTCGGCATCAACCAGCAGTACGGCGAAACGCAGATGGTGATGAGCGGCACGTCGATCGCCGCGCCCGTCGTCGCGGGCGCCGCCGCGCTGATGCTGCAGGCCAACCCCGGCCTGACGCCACCGCTGGTCAAGGCCATCCTCCAATACACGGCGCAGCCTCTCGCCGGCGCCAACCTGCTCCAGCAGGGTGCCGGCCTGCTCAATATCGATGGCGCGGTCGTGCTGGCGAGTTCGCTGCGGACGGATGTCGCATCGAGGGTCGCCGCCGGCACCATGGCCGCCGGCACGCCCCTGCTCGCCAGCGGCAAGTCCTGGCCGAGCCCGACGTCGACGATCAACGGCTCGGTCATCAACTGGTCGCGCCTGGTGTTCGTCGGCGGCAACCACATCGTCAGCGGAAGCGCGCTGTTCACCAGGTTCCAGCCGGTCTACGACCCGACTCTCACGTGGGCCGACGGCATCGTCCGCAGGCGGCAGCCGGTTTATTGGTCTGGCGCGGGCATCACTCCGAACACATATCCGCAATCGTTCACCGACACGCCCGCGGCCGACACGACGCTCGTCACCTCGACCGTGGTCCAGGCCGATTCCGTGGTCGGCGCGAGTTCGCTGGCGAGCGGAACCGGCGTCTTCACGCCGACCGCCACGCTGGCGTCGTGGCTGCTTTCCGGCAGCGGCCAGATCCTGGGCCAGGGCATGGTCCTCAGCGAAGGCCTCGTGCTGAGCGAGGGGCTGGTCCTGAGCGAAGGTCTCGTGCTCAGCGAGGGCCTGGTGCTGAGCGAGGGCCTGGTGCTGAGTGAAGGGCTGGTCCTGAGCGAAGGCATGCTGCTGAGCGAAAGCGGCAGTTCGTCCGATCCCTCTGCGGACGACCCCAGCCTCGTCGGCGAACCCTAGGCGCCGATTCGGCGCGGGAGGAACGCATCATGAGCGCAATCGTCACCGCCACTCCCGCGCGAGCGGCCACGCAATGGTGGTCGCGGCTGCACGCTGCGCTCATGCCCGACTACAACGCCAAGGCCACCGCCTACTGGTGGTCGATGGTTGCGCTCGGCGTCGCCGCCCTGGCCTGTGCGATGGCGGGCGTCGCGGCACTGCCGGCGCAAGCCATGGTGCAGGTGGTGATCGGCGTCGCGATCACCATGCTGGCCGGGATGTTCCCGGTGCGCATCCCGCGCTCGAAGAACTCCTTCGCCGCGGGCGAGATCTTCATCTTCCTGCTGCTGCTGATGCACGGCCCCGCCGCGGCGACGCTCGCATCGGCGTGCGAGGCGTGCATCGGATCGTGGCGCACGTCCTCGCGCTGGACCAGCCGCATCGCGAGTCCTGCGATGGCCGCGGTCGCGATGTTCGTCACCGGCTCCCTGCTCGAGGTCGCGGCGGCGGCGATGCGGGCCCACCAGCTGCTTGGCGAGGGCCAGCTGCTCGCGATATCGATGCTGTTCGCGGTGGTCTACTTCCTCGTCAACACGCTGCTGGTCACCGTGGTGCCGCACCTGAAACGCAACCAGCCGCTGGTGCTGCGCGAATGGCTCGGCAGCTTCGGCTGGGTCGGCATCGCCTATGCGGGCAGCGCCTCGGTCGCGGCGCTGCTTTTCCTCACCTTCCAGCAGGTCGGCCTCGGCGTGCTGATCGCCGCCGCGCCGATCATCGCGATGATGCTCGCGACGCTGCACTTCTACTTCCGCCAGCAGGAGACCGACGAGCAGGTCCGGCGCGCGCGCGTCGAGGCGGCGGAGCGCGAAGCGGCGCAGGCGGCACGCCACGTCCACCAGCTGGCCGAGAGCGAACGCCGCTTCCACAGCGCCTTCACGCACGCGTCGATCGGCATGGCGCTGGTGTCGGTGCACGGCGCGGTGCTGCAGGTCAACCGCGCTCTGTGTGCGCTCCTCGGCCAGGACGAAGCAGGAGTCGTCGGCCATCGTTTTGCCGAGTTCCTGTTCGCCGAGGACGCCGGCATTCTCGAGGAACAGATCGCGCGCGTGACCGTGCACGACGTGGAATCGATGTCGGTCGAGCTGCGCTGCCGCCACCGCCGCGGCCGCGAGGTGTGGGTGTCCCTGCACTGTGGATTCTTCAACGGCACCGACGGCGGGGACGCCTGCCTGATCCTGCAGGTGCAGGACATCACCGCGCGCCGGCGCGCCGAGGGGCGACTGCAACACATCGCCTACCACGACGCGCTCACGGACCTCGCCAACCGCAGCCGCTTCAATGAATGCCTGACCCACGCGATCGACCGTTGCGAGGAGCATGCGCGCTTCCAGTTCGCGGTGATGTACCTCGACTTCGATCGCTTCAAGCTGATCAACGACAGCCTCGGCCACGGCGCGGGCGACGAATTCCTGGTCAAGGTGGCGCGCCGCATCCAGGAACACGTGCGTCCGACCGACGTCGTGGCGCGCCTCGGCGGCGACGAGTTCGCGATCCTGACGGAGAACGTCGCCGACGAGGCGCACGTCGTGGCGCTCGCGGAGCGGCTGCAGGATGTGCTGCGCAAGCCGTTCCTGATCGCCGGCACCGAGATCGCGACCAGCGCCAGCATCGGCATCACGTTCTCGCGCCTCGGCTACCGCACGCCGGAGGAAGTGCTGCGCGACGCTGACATCGCGATGTATCACGCCAAGGCCTGCGGCAAGGCGCGCTACGCGATCTTCGACGCCGGCCTGCGCGACCTCGTCACCGACCAGCTGCATCTCGAAGGCGACCTGCGGCGGGCGCTCGACGCGCGCAGCGGCGGACTGTCGATCTCGTACCAGCCCATCTATCGCCTCGAGACGCACGAACTGGTCGCCTTCGAAGCGCTGGCGCGCTGGGCCCACGCGGAGCGCGGCGCGATCAGCCCGACGGTGTTCATCCCCATCGCCGAAGAATCGGGCCTGATCGTTCCGCTGACGTACTGGGTGATCGAGGAATCGTGCCGCCAGCTCAAGCAATGGCAGCAGCGCGGCGCGAAGTACGCCGACCTGCGCATGCACGTGAACATCTCCGGTTTCGGCCTCGCGCAAAGCACGTTCGTCAGCGGCGTGACCCGGATTCTTCTCACGGCGGGGGTCCAGCCCAGCCACCTCACGCTGGAGATCACCGAGAGCACGCTGATGGCACACCTGGAAAGCGCCGTCGACACGATGACCCAGCTGCGCGAACTCGGCATCGGCCTGAGCGTGGACGACTTCGGCACCGGGTATTCGTCGCTCAACTACCTGTCGAGCCTGCCCATCAACAGCCTGAAGATCGACCGCTCGTTCGTCGAGCAGCTGCAGGCGAGCGTGCCGAACTCCGAAATAGTGCGCGCCGTCGTCACGCTGGGCGGGTCGCTCGGCAAGTCGGTGATTGCCGAGGGCATCGAAACTCCCGCGCAGCTGCAACGCCTGCGCGAAGTCGGCTGCGAGTACGGGCAGGGGTTCCTGCTCGCCCGCCCCCTGCCCTCCGCGCAGGCCGACGGGTTGTTCGAGGCACGCAGCGAGCCGGCAACGCCCAGCCCGGCGCGCTCGCAATTCGAGGAATGCCTTGTGGCTGCCTGAGTGAGCACGACCCGCGCGTCCTGCGCGCGGCAAGCAAATCTAGAATCGCGGCATGCAGGAACCGCCGCGACTGGCACGCCCCGCCTCCCTTGTCGAGCTGTTCGTCGCGTTCACCGCGCTCGCGCTGCAGGGGTTCGGCGGCGTGCTCGCGATCGCGCAACGCGTCCTGTGCGAACAGCGGCGCTGGCTGACGCGGGAGGATTTCGTCGAGATCCTCGCGGTCGGCCAGGTGTTGCCGGGGCCGAACATCGTCAATGTGTCGCTGATGATCGGCGACCGCTTTTTCGGCTGGCGTGGCGCGCTGGTAGCGCTCGCCGGCATGCTGTCGGTGCCGCTGGTGCTCGTGCTGGTGCTGGCCGCGATCTATGTCCACTACGCGCAGAACGCCGTGGTCGCCGGTGCGCTCAACGGAATGGGCGCCGTGGCGGCGGGAATGATCGTCGGCACGGCGCTCAAGCTCGCGCCTGTCCTGCGCAGCAATCCGATGGGCAGGCCCGCGTGCGCCTCGATTGCCGCAATTTGCTTCGCCTGCATCGCGTTGCTGCACTGGCCCCTGCTCCTGGTGTTGCCGATCCTCGGCATCGCCGCCTGCGTGTTCGCATGGGGCCGTTTGGGAGGCCGTCCGTGAGCTCGCTTTCGCTGGCCGACTGGCTGCACCTGTTCGGGCACTTCCTCCTGCTGTCGTTCGCTGCGATCGGCGGCGCCATCGTCATTGCGCCGGAGATGCACCGCTTGATGGTGATTCAGACCGGGCTCCTTACGGATGCCCAGTTCAGCGCGTCGATCGCCATCGCCCAAGCCGCGCCGGGGCCGAACGTCCTTTTCGTGGCCGTGATGGGATATCAGGCGGCCGGGATCGCCGGCGCGGCGGCAACGACGATCGGCATCATGTTGCCTTCTTCCTTTCTCGCCTTCGCAGCGTCGCGCTGGAGCCAGGCACGACAGGATTGGCGCGCCGTGCGCGCCTTCAAAGCCGGCATGGCCCCGATCACGATCGCGCTGCTGGTCGCAACCGGCTGGATCCTCGCAACCGGCACCCCCGGGTGGGCGCACCTCGTGCTCACCACCGCCGCCGCGCTTGCTGTCTGGCGCACCCGGGTGCACCTCCTGGTCCTGATCGCGATCGGCGCGGTGGTAGGCGCCCTCGGCTGGGTCTGAGCCGCTGCGGCGTCGGCCGCGCGATTCCTGCGACAATGCGCGCCCTTTTGCTCGCGCTGGTTTCGAGGTGCCACTGGGGCCGATGAAACGCGGTGTCTGGTACGCCGTGGGGGCGTACCTGCTCTGGGGCGTCTTCCCGATCTACATCAAGCTGCTGCAAGAGGTCGCGCCGGTCGAGATCCTCGCGCACCGGGTGGTGTGGTCGCTCGTCTTCGTGACCGCGCTGCTCACCATCCAGCATCGATGGGAATGGCTGCGTTCGGTCGCCGCACGTCCCGCGATCGCCGGTCGTTTCGTCGCAACGGCGACGGTGGTGTCGCTCAACTGGGGCGTCTACATCTGGGCGATCACCTCGAACCGCGTCGTGGACGCGAGCCTCGGCTACTTCATCAATCCGCTCGTCAACGTTCTGCTGGGAGCGCTGGTGCTGCGCGAACGCCTGCGTCCCGTGCAATGGGCGTCGATCGCGGTCGCCGCTCTGGGCGTGGCGTGGCTCACGGTGCTTGGCGGCACCCTGCCATGGATCGGCCTCACGCTCGCAGTGAGCTTCGGTTTGTACGGCTTGCTGCGCAAGACCGCGAGCCTCGGCGCGCTCGAAGGCCTGACGCTGGAGACGGGGCTGCTGTTTCCGTTCGCCCTCGGCTACCTGCTCTGGCTGGCGTCCAGCCACCAGAGCACCTTCGTCGAAGCGTCGGCCGCGATGCGCTGGCTGCTGGCTGCCGCGGGTCCGGTCACCGCGGTGCCATTGCTGCTGTTCGCGGCGGGCGCGCGCCGCATCCCGCTCAGCCTGCTGGGGCTGCTGCAGTACATTGGTCCGTCGATCCAGTTGATGCTCGGCGTCTGGCTTTACCAGGAGCCCTTCGCGCCTGCCAAAGCGGCCGGGTACGCGCTGATCTGGGCGGCGCTGGCGCTGTACTCCGCCGCGGCGCTGTGGCGGACCTGGCGCCGTGCGCCGGCGGTGGCGCCGGACGCGCAGGCTTGAGCCGGCCGGTCAGTCGATTGCGAGCAGCTCGACCTCGAACACCAGCGTCGCGTTGGGCGGGATCACGCCGCCGGCGCCATATGCGCCGTACCCGAGTGCGGGCGGAATGGTGAGCTTGCGCTTGCCGCCGACGCGCATTCCTTCGACGCCTTCGTCCCACCCGGAAATGACCTGCCCCTGGCCGAGCGGAAAGCCGAACGGCTCGCCCCGATCGTGGCTCGAGTCGAACTTGGTGCCGTTGGTCAGCCAGCCCGTGTAGTGCACGAGCACGTCCGAACCGCCGCGGGCGGCGGCGCCGCTGCCGGGCGCAAGGTCCTCGTAGACGAGGCCGCTCGGAGTGGTGACGCTTGCCATATGCGCAGTCTCCCGTTTGCAACGGCGCGGATCGTACCCGGCCGACGCAGCGGGCAAACGATCGAGCTGGGGCGGGCGCGAGCGAAATTTCCGGTTGACAGCGGTGCCACGCTGCGAGACATTGCGCGCCTCGCGCACGGGGCGCGTTTTCTCGCGGAGGCGCCATGACACACGCAGACCCTGTCCAAGCGTCGGCCGCCTCGTTGCGTCCCGCTGCGTAGCCACTCAGTCGCTTCCGGGCCGAAACCGCTTCGACCCCTCGCTGCGTCGTTCACCCAGCACTGCCACCTGCGGCCGATTCGAGTTCGCTAGTCCGCCCCGGCGTCGTGTGACACCGGGAATTTGAACGCGTGCGCGCGCCGGTCGTGCGGCACGCCCTTCGGGAACGATCCATGGAAATCGATTTCGATCGGCTGCGTCCGATCGGCCTGACGCCTGGCGTGGCGCAGGCGATATTGCAATTGCAGTGCACGGAAGGCCGTGCGGTTCGCGTCACGCAGGTGCAACGCGAGACCGTCCTGGCGCACGACGGCATCGATGAATTCGCCGCGCGTGTCGCGCCGGATGTGTTGCGCTCGCCCGCAACGGTCGATGCACTCGCCGTCGGTGACTGGGGCGTGGTGCGCAACGACGCACAAGGTGCGGCATGGCTGGTCCGTTGTGCGATGGCGCAGACGCGCCTCGTGCGCCGCGCGCCGGACGGCACGCGGCAGGCGCTCGTGCACAACGTCGACACGGCGTTCCTGCTGATGGGCCTCGATGGCGACTTCAACCCGCGGCGCATCGAACGCTACCTCGCGCTGGTGCAACCGGCCGGCATCTGGCCGGTGATCGTGCTCACCAAGCTCGATTGCGTCGCCGACGCCACCGCACGCGTCGAGGGACTGCGGGCCCGCATCCCCGCCGACGTTCCCGTGGTTGCGGTGGACGCGACCGCGGGCGCCGCCGCGCAACGCCTGGCCCCTTACCTCGACACGGGGAGAACGGTGGTCCTGCTCGGCTCGTCCGGCACCGGCAAGTCGACGCTCTCCAATACGCTTGCCGGCACGACCCTCCAGGAGACCGGGGCGGTACGCGCCGACGACTCGCGCGGCCGGCACACGACCACCGCCCGCAGCCTGCGGGTCATCGCCGGGAGCGCGTGCGTGATCGACACGCCGGGACTGCGCGGCCTGCGGCCCGACATCGACCCGGAGGAGCTGGGCGCGAGCTTCAGCGACATCGACGCGCTCGGCCAACGTTGCCGGTTTCGCGACTGCGCCCATCGCAGCGAGCCGGGCTGCGCCGTGCGCGCGGCGATCGATGCCGACCGCCTCGCCAACTTTCACAAGCTGCAGCGGGAGATCCGGCGCGACCGCATGGATCCCCTGGCGCGACAGCAGTGGCAGCAGCAGATGAAGGTGCGTGCGCGCGCCTTGCGGGCGCGCCTGCGCGAGAAGCAATGACGCTGTTCACGAGCGCGCGCGCGACCGGTCGGTTTTCCTGCCCCGCTGCGCAGGCAGGGCCCCCGCACGCTTGGCCCGGCGGCCGTAGAACTGCTCCACCCCGGCGCGATTTTCTTCCTGCGCCTGGCCGAGCATCCAGTCGACGAACTGGCGCACCGAGGGGCGCGCCATGGCACCGGGCTCGACGAGCAGGTAGTACGCACGCGCCGATCCGGTTACGGCCTTCAGCGGCGCGACCAGCTTGCCTTCGGCGAGCAACCTGCGTGCGAGCGGTGTCGGCGCCAGCCCGACTCCCTGCCCGTTGATCGCGGCCTGCATCAGGTGGTCGATCGACGTGAAGCTCAACGATCCCGCCGGCTTGAGACCCGCCACGCCCTGCACTTCGAGCCAGACTTCCCACGTCGACCACGGTGCCACGCCGTCCGGCCGGTCGTAGTGCAGGAGCACGTGGCGCGCGAGATCGGCCGGCGCGCCGAGTCCGGGCCGCTCGAGCAGGCGCGGGCTGCAGACGACGATCACCTGCTCGCCGAACAGGCGCCGTGCCCCGGCGGGAGCGAGGTCCGGCGTGCAATAACGGATCGCGATGTCCACCTCTTCGCGCGCGAGATCGATCAGGCGGTTGTTGGCATCGATGCGGATGTCGATGTCCGGATGCCGGCTGCGGAAATCGTTCAGGCGCGGAATCAGCCACAGCGAAGCGAAGCCGATCGTCGTCGACAGCGTGAGCCGGCGCGCGCTGCCACCGTGAATGCGCACCGCCGCCTCCTGCAGCAGCCGCAGTGCGTCGGTCGCGGCCTGGTGGAAGTGGCGGCCGGCCTCGGTCAGCACTAGGGCGCGATGGCGGCGCTGGAACAGTGCAACCCCGAGATGCTCTTCGAGCCCCTTGATCTGGCGGCTGATCGCGGACTGGGTCAGGAACAGCTCCGCCGCCGCCTTGGTGAAGCTCAGATGTCGCGCGGCCGCATCGAAGCCGCGCACCAGGTCGAGGGGCGGAAGCCGGCGTTGCATTCGCATTCCTTTCGTGCATGCGACCGTTGCGAATCGATCGCTTGAGCGACAGGGAGTATGGCGGGATCATGCCCGCGTTGCCAGCCGCAAATGCATGCAAGCGGTTCATCCGAAAAAGGAGCCGGCCATGACCTCGAGGACCCCGACGCTGCGCGCGCGCCGTGTCGCGAGCGCGGGCTTGCAGCCGCGCGCAATCGAGCGGCTGGCGCGCTGGTGCGCCAGCCGCCTCGCGCGCCCGCTCTACCACCATCTCGGCGCCTTCGATCTGGCGCGCTCGGGCCTCGCGGCCGAACTCCTGAACGGGAGGCGGCCGAGCTGATCGGCGGTACCTACGCGAGATCTTCGCCGCGTACGCGGCCGAGGTGTCCGGTTTGCGGCCGCGGATCCGTCTTGCGCCCTCGTGACCTTCTGCGCGATCGATTTCGGCACCTCGAATTCGGCGCTCGCCTATCCGCGCGCCGGCCGTCTGGCCCTCGCCGAACTCGAGCCGGGGTTTTCGACCATGCCTACCGCCGTCTTCTACGCGGCGGGAGAGGCGCGGTGCCACTATGGTCGCGCCGCCGTCGCGGCCTACGTGGACGGCGTCGAGGGCCGGCTCATGCGGTCGCTCAAGAGCATTCTCGGCTCGGACCTGATGGAGGAATCGACCGAGATCGCCTCCGGACGCAACGTGCGCTACCTCGACGTCGTCACCGGTTACCTGCAGCACATGCGCGAGGTCGCGCAGCGCGAGTCGGGGTCGCCGCTGCGTCGCGCCGTCTTCGGTCGGCCGGTCTACTTCGTCGACGACGATCGCGTGCGCGACGCGCGCGCCCAGGAAACACTGGCCCGGGCCGCTCGCGCAGCGGGTTTCGAGACCATCGAGTTTGAGTTCGAGCCGATCGCGGCGGCGCGCGACTTCGAATCGCGTGCACGGCAGGAGACACTCGTGCTGGTCGCCGACATCGGCGGCGGCACCTCCGACTTCTCGCTGGTGCGCGTCGGACCGCGCCGACGCCATGCCGCGGACCGGCGCGGTGACATTCTCGCCAATCATGGCGTGCACGTCGCCGGGACCGACTTCGACCGCGCGGTGAATCTGGCCGCGATCCTGCCGCTCGCCGGACATCGTTCGCGCACGCCGCAGGGGCGCGAGGTGCCATCGAGCATCTATTTCGACCTGGCCACCTGGCATCTGATCAACACCACCTATGCTCCGGGGCGCGTCGTCGAAATGCGCCGCATGCGGCCCACCTATGCCGACGCGACAATGCACGCGCGGCTGCTGTCGATCCTCGGCCGCCGCCTCGGACATCAGCTCGCCGCGCGCGCCGAGCAGGCCAAGATCGACGTCGCCGAACGTGGCTCGGCTCGGATCGACCTTTGCGCCGTCGAGGCGCGCCTGACGGCGACACTCGATGCAGCCCGCCAGCATGCAGCGCTGGAGGCGAATTTCGAGCGCATCGTCGCCGCGGCGCGCGAGACGGTGCGCCGGGCACAGCTGACCGACGGGAGGGTGCAGGCGCTCTATTTCACCGGCGGTTCGACGGGGCTGCAGACACTGACGGCGCGCATCGCCAGGCAGTTTCCCGGTGCCGGGGCCGTCTACGGAAACCGGTCACGAGTGTGGTAAGCGGCCTTGCGCTGGCCGCGCAGCGGCGCTTCGCGTAAGCGCCGGAAGCGACAGCTAGATGCGATATTCGGCGAGCGCGCGCCGCAGGCGGCGATCCGCCCACCAGAGGCCCGCGAGCTTGCCCGAGACGCCAAGCGCGAACAGCGTGCTGGCGCCTGCCATGATCGACCCGACGCCATGGCCCTGGGGTCGCGGCGACACCACTTCGTAGCCGGCGAGCGCCGCCAGGCCGACGAGCAGGAACAGGCCCGCCATCGCCCAGCCGCGCGTATTGAGGCTCCGATTCAAATGGTGCTGGAGTCTGCGCACATCGCGCGAGTAGCCCGGCACGTTCAGCTCGACACGAAACACGCCGCGCCGCGCCCGTCGCGATGTCAGCGCGAGCAGTTCGGCCTGTGTCTGGATGCGTGTCGTCATGGGAGAGTCCCGTGTTTAGCGGGACGAATCCCGCGCTTTGCCAGTCAATCCCCAGCGGCGCAAACGATAGAGGCTGCCGCATACCGTGACCACGGCATAGGCGGGCGAATAGCACGTGAATTTGCGGCTTGTCCGGCAACGCCGTGCGTCGTGTCACGCGTCGCTGGACCAAGTGGCAAATTGGCAGCCGGGCACCCGCCTTATCGCCAGGGCCCGCAGTCCGGGCACGGTATAGTCGAGGCCCTGAACCAGGTGCTGTTGTTCCGGTTGGCGCCTGTTCCCTCGGTTCTCCGCCCGTCGCGCCAGTGTTTCCCCGCGCTGGGCTGTTCCCCGAAGTTCCTGTTTCTGCATTCGTTCCTGGACCGGTTCTGCGCTCCCGCGCACAGGACATGCTCTGGGAGATTTGTTTGAGTTCCACATTCGAAAGCCTCGGGCTTGCGGCGCCGCTCGTGCGCGCCGTCGCCGAGGAGGGCTACACCGAAGCGACACCGATCCAGGCGCAGGCCATTCCGGTAATCCTCGCCGCCCGCGACGTGCTCGGCGCCGCGCAGACCGGCACGGGCAAGACGGCCGCCTTCACCCTTCCGCTGTTGCAACGCCTGGCGGCGCAACCGCGGGAACGGCGGCAGCCAAAGTCGGTGCGCGCGCTGATCCTGACCCCCACGCGCGAGTTAGCGGCGCAGGTCGAAGAGAGCGTGCGCACGTACGGCCGGCACATGAAGATCACGTCGACCCTCGTGTACGGAGGTGTCGGCATCAATCCGCAGATCGACGCGCTCAGGGGCGGCGTCGACATCCTCGTCGCGACGCCCGGCCGGCTGCTCGATCACGTCGGCCAGCGCACCGTCGATCTGGGCCGGGTCGAGACACTCGTGCTCGACGAGGCCGATCGCATGCTCGACATGGGCTTCATTCACGACATCCGTCGCGTGCTGGCCCTGCTGCCGCGCCAGCGGCAGAACCTGCTCTTTTCGGCGACGTTCTCCGACGAGATCCGCGCTCTGGCGCGCGGCTTGCTGCGCGATCCCGCCACGGTCGAGGTCGCGCGGCGCAACGAGGCCTCGGCGCTGGTCACGCACGTGGTGCACCCGGTCGCGCGCGAACGCAAGCGCGAGTTGCTGCGCGACCTGATCGTTGCGGGCGACTGGCAACAGGTGCTCGTGTTCGTGCGCATGAAGCACATGGCCAACCGGCTTGCCGAGCAGCTCGTGAAGGACGGCCTCAGCGCGGCCGCGATTCACGGCAACAAGAGCCAGGGCGCGCGCACGCGGGCGCTCGCCGGGTTCAAGGAGGGGTCGGTGCGCGTGCTCGTCGCCACCGACATCGCGGCGCGCGGGCTCGACATCGAACAGCTTCCGCACGTGGTCAATTTCGAGCTGCCGAACGTGCCCGAGGACTACGTGCACCGCATCGGCCGGACCGGCCGCGCGGGCAGTCCGGGTCACGCGGTTTCGCTGGTCTCGCCCGACGAGAATGCTTTCCTGTTCGACATCGAACGCCTGATGAAGCGCACCCTGCCGCGCGAACTCGTGCCGGGTTTCGAAGCCGGCAAACCGGGCACGATCGTCGAGGACGCTGCGCCGCGCCGCCCGGCGCAGCGTCGCCCGGCCCACGACGCGCGTGCGCAGCGCGCTCGTTCATCGCCGGCCACGCCGCATCGCGAGTCAAAACGCCGCGACGCGGGTCGTGCCCGGGTCGCGGCACCCGCGCCCGCACGTCCGACACCGAAGCAACCGCCGCAGGAAGCAACGCGACCCGCGCAACGCGGCGCCAACGCAGCGACCTCGGCTCCGGCCAAAGGGCACCGTGCATCGGCACCGCATCCCGAGCCCGAGCGCAAGGAAAACCAGCGTGCATCAAACGGCGACAAGCGCGCAGGCGATCGGCATCGCGCGCCCGCCGTCGACAACTCGGTGCGCAGCAATCTTCCCCCGGGTTGGCCCCGCTCGTCGCGCAATCGTTGATCGACCATAGGTCCGACGTCGCCGGGCCGCGCGGCGCCGCAAGCGCGGCTAGACTTGCACGCATCATCGTTTGCCGGAGCGTCTGATGGACACGCTCGAGGCTTCCCGCGCTGAAGTCAGGGCGCGGCTCGCTGCGCTGCGCGCCGCGATGCGCGCGCAAAAGTTCGATGCGTGGATCGTGCCGTCGGCCGACCCGCACCTGTCCGAGTACCTGCCGCAACGCTGGCAGGGCCGCCAGTGGCTGTCGGGCTTCACGGGATCGGTCGGCCTGCTGATCGTCAGCCCGGTCTTCGCCGGCCTGTGGGTCGACAGCCGCTACTGGACGCAGGCGGAGGTGCAACTCGCCGGCACCGGCATCAACCTGATGAAGATCGGCGCCGCGGCCAGTCCGGCGTACATCGACTGGCTGGTCGAGAACGTCCAGCCCGGCGGTACGGTGGGCGCCGACGGTGCGGTGCTGGGCCTTGCGCAGGCACGGGCGATCGAAGAGGCGCTGGCACCGCGCGGCGTCAGGCTGCGCACCGATGTCGATCTGCTCGCCGAGGTGTGGAAGGACCGCCCCGACCTGCCGACCATTCCCGTCTACGAACACGAGGCGGCTTTCGCTCCGGTGAGCCGGCGCGAGAAGCTCGCGATGCTGCGCGAGGAGATGCAGAAGGCGGGGGTCGACTGGCACCTGATTTCGACGCTCGACGACATCGCATGGCTCACCAACCTGCGCGGCGCCGACGTGCCCTACAACCCCGTCTATGTGGCGCACGCCCTGATCGGCAGGCACGAGGCGAAGCTCTTCGTCGCCGAGGCGAAGGTGCCCGCGGAGCTGCGTGCCCGCCTGCTGGCCGAGGGATTCGCGGTCGCGCCCTACGCGCTCGCGGCAGCGGCGCTTGCCCAGCTTCCCGCCGGCGGTGCGCTGCTGCTCGATCCGCGGCGCGTGACGCTGGCCTTGCGCCAGGCGGTGCCGGCGACGGTGCGTGTGGTCGAAGCGATCAATCCGACCACGCTCGCCAAGTCGCGCAAGACCGCGGCCGAGGCGGACCACATCCGGCGCGCGATGGAACAGGACGGCGCCGCACTCGCGGAATTCTTCACCTGGCTCGAGAGCGCGCTCGCGCGCCATGAACGGATCACCGAACTCACGATCGACGAGCGCATCACGGCGGCCCGCGCGCGGCGCCCGGGTTTCGTGTGCCCGAGCTTCTCCACCATCGCGGGCTTCAATGCGAACGGCGCGCTGCCGCACTACCGGGCACTGCCGGAATCGCACGCAGTCATCGCCGATGCCGGCAAGACCGGCAACGGCTTGCTGTTGATCGACTCGGGCGGCCAGTACGAAAACGGCACCACCGACATCACGCGCGTGGTCCCGATCGGCGCCACCACCCTCGAGCAGCGGCGCGACTTCACGCTCGTCCTCAAGGGCATGCTCCAGCTCTCGATGTTGCAGTTCCCGCGCGGCACGAAGTCGCCGCTGATCGATGCGATCGCGCGCGCGCCGATCTGGGCGGCCGGCATCGATTTCGGGCACGGCACGGGCCACGGCGTCGGCTACTTCCTCAATGTGCACGAGGGGCCGCACGGCATCACGCCGCACCTCGCGCCCGACCCGGCGACGGCGATGGAGCCGGGCATGATCACGTCGAACGAGCCGGGCATCTATCGGCCCGGACGGTGGGGCGTGCGGATCGAGAACCTGCTGCTCAACGTGCCGGCGACGACGACCGAATTCGGCGAGTTCCTGCGCTTCGAGACGTTGACGTTGTGTCCGATCGAGACCCGTTGCATCGAACGTGCGCTGCTCACCGCGGATGAGGTGGCCTGGCTCAACGCCTACCATGCGACGGTCGCCGAACGCGTCGGCCCGCTGCTGAGCGGCGACGCCTGGCACTGGCTGCAATCGCGCACGCGCGCGCTCTGAGTCCGGGTCATGGCCGACCGCCTGCTCGTCTACATCGCCGACCCGATGTGTTCCTGGTGCTACGGCTTCGGACCGGAGCTGGATGCGTTGTGCGCGCACTTCCCGGACGTTCCGCTGCACCTCGTCACGGGCGGGCTGCGCGCGTACAACACCCGGGTGCTAGACCGGGCGCTGGCGCAGACGCTCGGCCATCACTGGGACGAGGTCCACCGCCAGAGCGGCCAGCCGTTTTCGCGTGCCCTGCTCGAGCGCGAAGACTTCGTCTATGACACCGAGCCCGCGTGCCGCGCCCTGGTCGCGGTGCGCGAAAACGCCGCGCCGCTCGCGCTGCCGATGATGTTTGCCGTGCAGCGCGCGTTTTATGCGCAAGGCCGTGACGTCACCCGGGCCGAAGTACTGGCCGACGTCTACGCAGCCGTCTGCGCCGACGCCATGGACTCGGAGTTCGATCCGACCGCGTTTTCCGCCGCCTTCGCGAGCGAGGCCACCCGGGAGGCCACGCGCAACGACTTCGGGCTGGTGCAGGAATGGGGCATTCGCGGCTTCCCGACCCTGCTGGCGGTGCAGGACGAGCGCCCGCACATCGTTGCGCCGGGGTACATGAAGGCGCCGGCCCTGATCGAACGGACCGCGGCGATCTTCCGCGCCTAGCGCCGCCGAACCGAAGCTCACTTGCGCAGATCGACGACGCGCACCGGCACGCGTCGTTCCTTGCCGTTGCGCACGACCGTGAGCTCCGCGATGTTGTCGATGCCGACGCGATCGAGTTCCGCGACGAACGTGGAAAGCGTTTCGATGCGCCGCCCGTTCACGCCGACGATGACATCGCCGAGGTCGCCAGTGCGTTCGTTCAGCGGCTGCAAGCCGGCCTTCGCCGCCGGCGAACCCCGGCTCACCGAGTTGATCACGACCCCCGATAGCCCGGCCCGCTCGACCAGTTGCGGCGGCACGGGCGCGATGCCGATGCCGGGCAACGGTGCGCGGCCGCGCGCGATCAGCGACGGCACGATGCGATTGACGAGATCGACCGGAATCGCGAAGCCCACGCCCGCCGAGCTGCCGCTGTCGGAACGGATCGCGGTGTTGACGCCGATCAGGCGGCCGGCGCTGTCGAGCAACGGTCCGCCCGAGTTGCCCGGATTGATGGCGGCGTCGATCTGGATCACGCCGAACACCTCGCGATAGTCCGTGGTCGGCAGCTCGCGGTCGAGCGCGCTCACGATGCCGTGCGTGAGCGTGCGGCGCAATCCGAACGGATTGCCGATCGCGAGCACCGATTGCCCGATCTTCAGGTCGCGCGACGTGCCGATCGGAATCGGCCGCAGGTCCTTGGGCACGCGCTTGAGACGGATCACGGCAAGGTCGTACTCCGGTGCGGTTCCCACCGGCACGGCCTCGATCGGATCACCCGCATCGAGCTGCACCTGCAGGCGTTGCGCCCCCTCGATCGCCACCACGTGATTGTTGGTGACGATGTGCCCGGCGGCGTCCCACACGAAACCGCTGCCGGCGCCCTGCGCGAGCTCGGCGCCGAAAAGACCGCGCGAGCGCACGAACTGGGTCGTGATGTAGGCAACGGACGGCGCGGTGTTCTCGAACACGGCGACGAGCCGCCGCTCGTCGTCGGTCAAGGGGCCGCGCGGCGTGACGGCGCGCGGCTCGGCGTTCTGCCCGGCACGCGCGGCGCTCATCGCAGTGGCGCTTGCGGCCAGCACCAATGCCAGAAGCAGCGCCAGCGCGCCGCGCGGGTTGCCTGCTTTCACGCGATCTCCTCGTCTCCACAGTCCCGGTGCCAGCTTGCGTCGCAAGGGGCGCCCGCCCGACAATCTACGCGATCGAAACTCGCACCCGAGAATGAGCAGGATCAAGCAGCCGGCCGTCCACAACGAAACCGCCCAGCGGTTCGAGGTAACCATAGACGGCGCGCTTTCGCGCGCCGACTATCGCCTGCAGGACGGCGTGATGCACATGGTGCACACCGAAGTTCCGGTCCGGCAGGAGGGACGCGGTATCGCCGCCATGCTGGTGCGCGCGGCGCTGGAGTATGCACGCGCACAGGGCTACCGCGTGCGCCCGGCCTGTTCCTACGTGCGCAACTTCATGGCCCGCAACTGCGAATTCGACGACCTCCGCGCCGACGCCCCGCGCGGCCGGTGACCGCGCCGCCCGTCAGCTCGAAGGCATCGAATAGGCGATGATGGAGAGCACCGCGCCCTGCGGATCCTGGATCACGGCCATGCGCCCCACCGTGGGAATGTCGAATCCGGGCTTGAGCACCTTGCCGCCGAGCTGTTTCACACGGGCGCAGCTCGCCTCGACGTCGTCCACCGTCACGTAGCAGCCCCAGTTCGGCGGCATGCCCTGCGCCTCCGGGGGAATCTTCATCATGCCGGCGATCGACGCGTCGCCGACCTGCAGCGTCGTGTATTGGCCGCTCGACATTTCCATCGCTTTCGATCCCCATCCGAACAGCTTGGTGTAGAACTCGCGCGCCGCGTCCGGATCGGTCGTCATGAGCTCACACCAGCTGAACGCACCGTGCGTCCTGAAAACATCCATTCCCGACCTCCGCTCGAAGTTCACAGCCGCGTGGCTGCGGAACCTCTTTTTTAGCCCCAAGGGGCAGCCCGTGGCGCGTCTATGTGGAGGAGATGCGTGAATCGGGGAGCCAGGGTGCCGGGAGCCGGCGTGGACCCGGCGATCACCGGTGTAGGACGACCAGGCTCGCATCGGAGCCGTCGGACAGACTAAATTCGTTAGTCGCTGCGGCGCGACAGTGCCGCCGCGTCGAACACCGCGCCTGCCGGAGAGACTGACCGCGAGTGGGGTCCGCACCGCGCCGAGTTGGTGCGTCACACTCAAACGGTCGCGGACGCATCCCAGGTCAGCGCGACGCCCCCCAATTCCTGCCATTTGGATCGAAGCGGCCGGGCGTCTGGCCGCTCCCGCTTGCGCTTTCGCGTGGGTGTCTGCGCGCAGCGGCAGCAGGGCGCCCCGTGCTGCGACTCGAGCGTGGCGACGGCCTCCGCCGGCGCCGGGAGGGTTGCAAAGAGCTGCCGCTCGGCGGGCACGGCGCGATCCACTTCGACCGCGTCGACGGGAACCTCGAAGGTTGCGCCGCCCGTCGTGCGTCGACCGGCGCGAAGTTGCCGGCGGTCAACGGCGCAGACGAGTGCGAAGGGGCGGAGCAGGCGTTGCAATATCGAGGCGACGGCACGCGCAGATCGAATCTGCGCGAATGTTCGGTCTGGCGGCACGGCCGCGAAAATTCCACGGAGGCGCCGCCTGCGCGCCGTTCGGACGATCCGTCGTGCCGATCGCCGCGCTAGAAGAGTTCCATCGTCTGCGGGCCGCGATCGACCTCCGCGGTGCGTTGCAGGGCGCCGGCGCGCACGCCGAGGAGGCGGATCCGGCGCGTCAGTGGCACGCGCGCCAGGCACTCGCGCACGGCAGCTTCGATCGACCCGGCGTCGGCGACCGGCGCGGGCAGCGTGAGGTCGCGCGTCACCGTACTGAAATCCTCGAAGCGCACCTTCAGTCCGATGGTGCGGCCGCGGTCGGCGTGACGCGCAAGGTCCTCCGCGACCTGTCGGCACAGTCCCCGCAGATGCTCTTCGATCGCGGCGCGATCGCGCACCGGATGCAGGTCGCGCTCGAAAGTTGTCTCGCGGCTGCGCGACAGCGCGGCGCGCGCGGTGACGATCGGTCGATCGTCGCGACCGAGGGCCGCTTCGTGCATCCATGCGCCGTACGTCGGACCGAACGTCTCCACAAGGCGCGCCGGCACCATCGCGGCGAGTTCCCCGATGGTCTGGACCCCGATCTGCGCCAGCTTCGCGGTCGCCTTGGGCCCGATTCCGTTGATCCGCTTGACCGGCAGCGGCCAGATGCGCGCCGGGATGTCCGCTGCTTCGAGAACCGTGACGCCGTCCGGCTTGGCCAGCTCGGACGCGAGCTTCGCCAGCAGCTTGTTGGGCGCGACGCCGACCGAGCAGGTCAGCGACGTGGCGGCGTAGACCTCGTGCTTGATCTCGCGCGCCACCGCGGCACCGCCCTCGACATCGACGCCCGGCACCGCGGTGAGTTCGACATAGACCTCGTCGATGCCGCGATCTTCGATGACCGGCGCGATCTGCGCGATCGCCCGCTTGAAAAGGCGCGACAGGCGCCGGTATTCGTCGAAATCCGTCGGCAGCCGGACCGCATCGGGGCACAGTGCCAGCGCGCGCACGAGCGCCATGCCGCTCCTGACGCCGAACGCGCGCGCTTCGTAGCTGGCGGTGGTGACCACGCCGCGCCCGCGATAGTCGGCGCCCTGCCCCGCGTCGCGTCTTCCGCCGACGATCACCGGCAGCCCCCGCAGGTCGGGGCGCCGCAACAGTTCGACCGACGCGTAGAAGGCGTCCATGTCGAGATGCGCGATGCGGCGCCGCGCGGGCGGTTGGCTGGCGGAAGGCGTTGGTCCTCTCATTCGCCTGGAGGATAATCGTGGCCATGCAGACAAGCGCGCCACAAGCCGCGGCCGCCGACGACTCCAGCGGCGATCGCCTCTACGATCTTTCGCTGCGCATCCTCATGGTGGTCGTTTCGGTCGGCCTCGTCGCGAGCGTCGCGTTCCTCACCTATCGGTGGCTGGCACCGCCACGCCCGGTGCAGACAGAGGTCCCCGTGGTCGAGGTCGGCGCCAAGCCGGCGCCGGCCGCTTCACCGGCGGCGCCCGCCGCGCCCAAGGGCGAGGTGCTGATGAATCCGGGCCAGATCTTCAAGTGCGAGGCGAACGGGCGCGTCACGTTCTCTGAACAGCCGTGCCCGGCCCCACACACCGACGTGAAGCTCGAACCGGCGGCGAAGTCCGCCCGCTCGCGTTGACATTCGGTCACACCGCGCCGCCGGCGCGGGTTACAACTCGCAAAACAGTAGTTCTCCGGTGCGTCGGCGCACCAGTTACCCAGGCGTTGTAGATCATGACGGCACGATTGCCGTGACCTGGAGGAAAGAAATGAAGAAGCCGCTTGCCATCATCGCCGTCGCGCTCGGCATCGCCGCAGCCCCGATCGGCTCCGCGCTGGCGCACCCGGTTGCCGTCAGCGTCTCGACACCTGCGTTCGGAATCAGCATCGGCGTACCGCTTCCGGGCGTCTACGTGCCGGCCCCCGTCGTCGTCGCGCCGCCCCCTCTCGTGGTCGCGCCGCCCGTCGCCGTGGCGCCGCCCCCGGTGGTCGTTGCGCCGCCGGTTCCGGTCTACTACCCGAGGCCTTACTACCGCGCGCGCTACCACGGTCACTATCACTGGGACGCGCGGCACGGCTATTGGGTCTACTGAGGACGCCGCACACCGAACATCCGCCACGCGGCTCCGCCTACGGGTGAGGCCGCAAGCTGGATCAAGACGCTGCGCTGTGCTGCAATCACAGCGCGGCGTTTTGTTTTTGGGGCGAGGCAAGGACGATGCGCACCGACGGCAGGGAAAGCGACAACGTCGAGGATCGGCGCGACGAGGGTCCGGTCGGCGGCGGGCTCGGCGGTGGCGGTCTTCCGCTCGGGCGGGTGGGCATCGGCACCGTGGTCGTCGCCCTGGTCGCTTCCTACTTCCTCGGCGTCGATCCGCGCATCGTGCTGGGCGTGCTGGGCGGCATGGAGACCAGCGCACCCACGGCACGAGCGCCGAGCAGCGGGCCCGCGCCGCGGCCGACGGACGCCCGCGGTCACTTCGTCAGCGTCGTGCTTGCGGATACCGAAGACACGTGGACGGCCCTTTTTCGCGAGCGCGGGCGCACCTACGTGCCGCCGAAGCTCGTCCTGTACACGCGCAGCTACCCCACCGCATGCGGCACCGGGCGCTCGGCCGCCGGTCCCTTTTATTGTCCCGAGGACCGCAAGGTCTATCTCGACACGTCTTTCTTCGACCTGCTACAGCAACGCTTCCACGCACCGGGCGATTTCGCGCAGGCCTACGTGATCGCGCACGAGGTCGGGCACCACGTGCAGAACCTGCTGGGCGTGATGGCGCAGACCGCGCAGCTGCGGCAACGCATGTCGGAGCGACAGTACAACGCGGTGTCGGTGCGCGTCGAACTGCAGGCGGACTGTTTCGCCGGCATCTGGGGCTACCACGCCCAGCGCTCGCGCCAGATCGTCGAGAGCGGCGATCTCGAGGAAGCGTTGCGCGCCGCCTCCGCCATCGGCGACGACACGCTGCAGAAACAAACCCAGGGCCAAGTGGTACCCGAGTCGTTCACCCACGGCACGTCGGAGCAGCGGGTACGCTGGTTCCGGCGTGGTTTCGAGTCGGGTCGCCTCGAGGACTGCAACACCTTCGACGCCAGGAGTCTCTAGCGCGACGGCGCGCCGCCGTTCTCACGGCAGCTGGATCTTGCCTCCGGGCATTCCGCCAGGACCGAAACCGCCACCCATCCCTCCAGCGCCTTGCGGGATCACGAGACCCGAGGCCGCCTGGCGGCGCAGGTCCTGCAGCTCCTTCACCGTCCGTTCGACCGCGACCTGTGCCGCGGTCCCGTACTTGGCCACGGCCTCGCCGAGCGTGACCGCCTCGATTTCGAAGCTCACCGGCAGCGGCCCCATCGTCGTCATGATCTGCGCTTCGCCGACAAAGACCGGCTTGCGCAGCGCGTCCGGCTTGCCGTCCGCCGCCACAGGTTGCAAAGCGCGAATCGTCCCGACCTTGCGGTCGGTGTAGATCTCTTCGCGCCACAGGCTGGTCGCATCCATCTGGGTATCGCGCGGGTCGGGTCGCTCGGTCATCTTGCAGTTCCACCGGGTTGTCGTTGCTTGCAGGATACCTTGTGACGCGATGGTCCGCAGTGCCGGGCGGCACTGACGACGGCCTATCATCGACCCAGGGTCACGCTTCGGATGTGGAGCGCGCATGACGTTTTTCGAGTGGCTTGCCAGCGTGCGCGGCGAACTCGGGTGGGGCGTACCGCCGGCGCACGACCCGCTCGACGAGACGTGCTGGTCGGATCGTTTCGAACGCAGCCTCACGCCGCACGAGGCGGTTGCCGAGGCACATCGCGCGGGCAGCGCCTGAGCAACCGGCGGCCGCGTGCCCGAGCTGCCCGACGTCGAGGTCTACGTTGAAACGGTGGCCGAGGTCGCAGGCGGCCAGGTCCTGACGCGCCTCGCGATCCTCAACCCCTTCTTCCTGCGCACCGTCGATCCGCCGCCCGCGGCGTTCGCCGGCAGGCGGCTGCGTGCCACGCGGCGGATTGGCAAGCGGGTCGTGCTCGAGTTCGACGACGAACTGTTCGCAGTCCTTCACCTGATGATCGCTGGACGCCTGCGCTGGCTCGTTCCACCGAAGAAAGCGCCGGCACGAATCGCCCTCGCCGCCTTCGAGTTCGCGCGCGGCGCGCTCGTCGTCACGGAGGCCGGCAGCAAGCGACGCGCCTCGCTGCACCTGGTGCGCGGCGCGGACGCCGTCGCCGCGTTCGACCCCGGTGGCATCGAACTGCAGCAGGTGACGCTCGATCAGTTCCGCCAGCGCCTGACGGCCGAGAATCACACGCTCAAGCGCGCGCTCACCGATCCGCGCTCATTTGCCGGGATCGGCAATGCGTATTCCGACGAGATCCTGTTTCGCGCCCGCCTGTCGCCCCTCGCGTTGACCGGCAACCTCACGCCGGACGAGGTCGCGCGCCTGTTCGCGGCATGTCGCGCAGTGCTCGACGAATGGACGGTCCGGCTGCGCGAGCAGGCTGGCGCCGCGCTGCCCGAAAACGTCACGGCCTTCCGGCCCGAAATGGCCGTGCACGGCAAGTTCGGCCGGCCATGCCCGGTGTGCGGCAGTCCCGTGCAGCGCATCGTCTACGCGGAGAACGAAACCAACTACTGCGCCCGCTGCCAGACGGGCGGCCGGGTCCTGGCCGATCGCTCGCTGTCGCGCCTTCTCCACGCGAGCTGGCCGAAGTCGATCGACGAGTTGGGCTGAGAAAGCGAGTTGACGCGGATCGACGCGGATTTGTTCTCCGCCTTATCCGCGTTCATCCGCGTGATCCGCGTCTGGCTTTTCCCTTGGACGGATCGACGAGAGTCACGCCAGCGGCAGCATCACGCGGAACACGCTGCCGCCGCCGGCGCGCGGCAGGCACTCCACGGTCCCGCCATGCTGCTGCACGATGCCGCGCACGAGCGCAAGACCCAGGCCGACTCCGCCGGCGGTCTCCGATGCACCCTGCGCGCGGTAGAACGGCTCGAAGATCCTTTCGCGCTCGGCAGGCGCGACACCGGGGCCGCGATCGCTCACCGAAAGGACCGCCGCGCCCCCGCTGCGCGCAAGCGCGACCTCGATCGGCGCCGCACCAGCGTAGCGTCGCGCATTGTCGAGCAGGTTGCGCACCAGCCTGCGCAGCAGGCGTGCATCGCCGCGCAGGATCACCGGCTCGCCCTCGAAGCGGGCGCCGGCGCGGCTGCTTTCCTCGGCGACGATCGCGGTCAGGTCGAATTCCTCGAAGCGGCTACGCAGCGCCTGCGCGTCCGGCGCAAGGGCGTCGAGCCGGCTCATCAGGAGGATCTCGTCGATGAGGGCATCGAGTTCGGCGATGTCGCGCGCGATCTCTTCGGTGATCTCAGGGCGGTTGCCCGCCTGCATCAGCTCGATGCCCATCCGCACCCGCGCGAGCGGCGAGCGCAACTCGTGCGATGCATTGGCGAGCAGGCCGCGATGCGCCTGCACCAGCTGTTCGATACGCGCCGCCGCCTCGTTGAAGCTCACGGCAAGCCGCGCCACTTCGTCGCTGCCCTCGACCGGGACCCGCGCGGTCAGGTCGCCGCCGCCGAGCCGCTCCACGCTCCTCTGCAGGCGTTCGAGGCGGCGCGTCAGGCGGCGCACGATCGGATATGTGCCCGCGGCAACCGCCAGGGCCAGCAGGGCCAGTGTCGGCCAGGGACCGACCGGCCGGCGCAGCGAACGGACCGAACGACGGACGACGAGCCAGCGGCCGTCGGCAAGCTTCAGCGCGTAAGCGGGCATGCGCTGCCGCTCACCCGCCTCGCCGTTCTCCAGGCCACGCAGGTGCCCTCCGACCCAGTGGCTGTCGTCCTCATCGAGTTGCGGCGGCGGAAGCGGGCGGCCGGCGCGGGCGATGAGGCGCCCGCCGGCATCGAACAGTGCGAAGTCGGCGTCGTTGCGGGCGCGCGCGCGCTCGAGCGCATCCTGCGCCAGGGCGGCCGCGGCGGAAGGCTCCGGCAACTCGGCAGCTACACCGCTTGCAAGCGTGGCCGCACCCGACCCGAACTGGGTCGGATCGAACAGCATCCGCCAGGCGGCCACCGCGAGGATCGCAACGACCACGATCGCGGCGATCGTCGCGAGCCAGATCCGCAGCCAGAGCCTGTGCACCCAGCGCGTCATGAACGCAGCTCACACGTCCTGGGCGCGGGCAAAGACATAACCCGCGCCGCGAACGGTGACGATGCGTTTGGGCGCGCGCGGATCCTCCTCGATCGCGGCCCGGATGCGCGCGATGTGCACGTCGATCGAGCGGTCGAAAGCCGGATCGCTCGACGAGCCGTGCATGGCGTCCAGGATCTGCTCGCGCGAAAGCACGCGCCCGGCCCGTTCCGCGAGCAGCACCAGCAGGTCGAACTGATGCGAGGTCAACGAACGCGTCGCGCCGGCGACCCGGACCGAGCGCGCGCCGCGGTCGATCTCCAGCGCGCCGAAGCGCATCACGTCCGCCGTGTCGCGCGGTTCACCGCGACGGCGCAACACCGCGCGTATCCGGGCCAGCAACTCGCGCGGCTCGAACGGCTTCGGCAGGTAGTCGTCGGCGCCGATCTCCAGGCCGACCACACGATCGAGCGGATCGCCCTTGGCGGTCAGCATCACGATCGGAATGTCGGCGTTGCCGCCCCCCGGCGCGCGGATGCGGCGACAGACCTCGAGGCCGTCGCCGTCGGGAAGCATCAGGTCGAGCAGGACCAGATCGAACCGGCCCGGCTCGCGCGCCAGCTGCTCGAGTCCCGCCGCAACCGTCGCGGCGGTGTGCACCGCGAAGCCGTTGCTGATCAGGTAGTCGCGCACCATCGCCGCGAGCCGCGCGTCGTCGTCGATCATCAACAGGTTGGGCATGGGGCGATTGTGCGCGCCCGACTGCAAAGCGGCAGCGGGGCCGGAGGGCCCCGCTGCGTCGTGACGCGACCGCGCGGGCTCAGCTCTGTGCGCCGCGCCCCCGGCCATGGCGTTGCCACTTCGCGACCAGCTTGGCGCGCTGGTCGGCGCTCAGCACATCGGCCGCATCGGCCATCGCCTGCGTCATGCGCTTGCTGGCGGTGTCGGCGAGCTGGATCTGCTGCGCGCGAACCGACTCGAGTTGTGTCCGGTCGATGGTCGGTGCGGCAAGCAGCTGCATGATCGTGCGCCGCGCCTGCATGTGCTGCTCGCGCAAGGGAGCGAGATCGTTGGCCGCCGCCTGCAGGATCGAGGAGATCTTGTTGGTCTGGTCGTCAGTGGCGCTCAGATCGGCGAGCATCCACTGCACCATCGCGCTGATGCGCTTGGCCCGTACCGCCGGATCGGACGATCCGCCGCCGAAGCTGAAAGGACCATCCATCATCGGGCCGCCGCGCGCTTCGGCCCGCTCGTGCCAGCTCAGGGTGGCGCCGACAGCGGCGACCGTGGCCGTGGCCAGGCCGGCGATGACCCAGCGGCGCGTCTTGCTGCCGGGGGCGGCGGCGGGGGTGTTCTGCTTTTCCATCGTTTCGTCTCCAGGGGACTCTGGCAGGGCGCGGGAATGCGCCTTTGCCGATGAGTGCACTTTGGCGCGGCGCCGTTGCGGATCGATGTGCGACTCGTAAAGATTTGTGAACGACGGCGGGACCATTCGCGCGCCGGCGATCACGCGACAATCGCTTGCGATTCATCAAGTTGCGCCCCGATTGCAGCGCCGCGGCGACCGGCGCCGCTATGATCGACCCACTCTTCTTTTCGTGGCGTGGTTCGACGGGCGCCCCGCGTTGCCATGAACGCACCTGAAGGCGGCATCTCGCGCCGATCCAACCTGGATCCGACGCTGATCGGGCGCACGCCGCCGCTGCCCATCAGCACGTACTTCGATCGCGCGTGGTTCGAACGGGAAATGCTGCTCCTGTTCGACAAGGGCACCGGATACGTCGGCCATGAGCTGATGGTGCCCGAGGTAGGCGACTACAAGACGCTGCCGTGGACCGAACACGGCAAAGCTCTGGTTCACGGTCCGGACGGCATCCACCTGATGTCCAACACGTGCCGCCATCGCCAGGGCCTGCTGCTCGAAGGGCGCGGCCACGTGCAGAACATCGTCTGCCCGTTGCATCGCTGGACGTACGACCTCAACGGCAAGCTCCTCGGCGCGCCGGACTTCGATCGCACGCCCGAATGCGCGCTGCCCAAGGTGCCGGTCCAGCAGTGGCACGGGCTGCTGTTTTCCGGGCCGCGCGACGTCGCGGCCGATCTCGCGGACTTCCCGCTCGCCGCCGACTACGACTTCTCCGGCTACGTCTACGACCGGCTGGTCGTCGACGAGTGTCCGTTCAACTGGAAGAACTTCCTCGAGATCTTCCTCGAGCTGTATCACGTCGAGGCGATGCATCCGGGCCTGCAGAAGTGGGTCGACGCCGGCAACTACGAGTGGGGCTTCGGCCGGCAATGGAGCTACCAGATCCTCGGCATCAAGGATGAGCTCAAGGTGCAGGTTTCGCCGAACTACCAGCGCTATCGCGACGCGATCCTGCAGTTCTCCGGCGGCGCGCTGCCGAAATACGGCACGGTCTGGTCGATCCTGTACCCGAACGTCATGCTCGAGTGGTATCCGCACGCGCTCGTCGTGAGCACGCTGATCCCGCGCACCCCGGATCACACCACCAACATCGTCGAGTTCTACTACCCGGAAGAGATCAAGGCGTTCGAGCCGCAGATCGTCGAAGCGCACCAGGCCGCGTACGCCGAGAGCGCCGCCGAGGATGCCGCTATCTGCACCCGCCTGCACCGTGGCCGCAAGGCGCTGTGGCGCGGCGGCGAGGACGACGCCGGGCCGTTCCACACACCGCACGAGGACGGCATCATCCACCTGCACGACTGGATCCGGCGCGAGATGGGCCAGCGGCGCACCCTCTAGCGGCGACAGACGAAGGGCCTCGCGTCCCGGGGGAAGCAGAGGCCCTTCAAGTGGCGGGCTCGACGCCCGCGCTGCGTGGCGTATCTACCGATACACCATGACCGGAATCTTCGAGTGCGTCAGCACCTTTTGCGTTTCGCTTCCCAGCAGCACCGCGTTCAGTCCGCGCCGCCCGTGCGAGGCCATGAAGATCACTTCGCAGCCGTTTTCCACCGCCGCTTCGATGATCGCCTCGTACGGAGAAAACGACTTGCTCACGCTGGTCTCGAACTCCACCCCGGCGGCCATCGCGATCGACTCGATCTGCTTCAGCCGTTCCTTCGCGATCGACTCGGTGCGCTTCTCGAAGACCTCGAACGTCTCGGGCCGGTACTCGGACATCGACGAGTACGAATAGGGCTCGATCGCCGTCATGCCCACGATCTTCGCGCCGAGTTTCTTCGCCACCTCCACCGCGCCGCGGATCGCCTTGACCGACAGTTCCGAACCATCGGTCGGGACCAGGATCTTGCGGATCATCTGCGTTCTCCAATGCAGGCCGAACGCGATGTGGGACAAGGATGCGACGACGCGTGGCGTGCGTCAATCGGAAGTTTCTTTGTCCGCGCCGCGCTCGGCGATTCGTTGCAATGCGCAGGCCGCTAGCGCGAGGCCAAGGCTAGCCGTGACCGTGACGACCGACCCGTAGCCCGCGCACGCGAGAGCCGCGCCCCCGCTTGTTTTCCCGCGCACCGGTTCGTCCGAGTAGACCGCGGGGATACGGAATTTGGACACACGAACCCGCCCATTGGCATCGACCTTCTCCCGCGCAAATCCGTGATGCCGTCGCAATCGATACCGCACTTTGGCGAGCAGCGGATCGCCGTCGACGAGCGCGAGGTCGGTGATCGCGATGCGGGTCGGATCGGTGCGGCCGCCGCCGGCACCGCTGGTGAACGCGGCGATCCCGCGCGCGCGGCATGCGGCGAGCAGCGCGGCCTTCGCCGCGACCTGATCGATGCAGTCGAGCACCGCATCGCACGGAGGCACGATCGCCGCCGCGTTTTCCGGCGTCGCGAAGTCTTCGATGCAGCTCACGCGCGCGCCTGGATTGATCGCGGCGATGCGTTCGGCCATCGCCGCCACCTTGGACCGGCCGAACTCGTCGCCCAGCGCGTGCACCTGGCGGTTGGTGTTGCTCTCGGCAATGTGATCGAGATCGATCAGCGTGAGGGCGCCGATCGCCGAGCGTGCCAGCGCCTCGGCGGCCCACGACCCGACGCCGCCGATCCCGACCACCACCACGTGCGCTGCACGCAGCCGCTCGTACGCACGCGCGCCGTACAGGCGCGCGACGCCGCCGAAGCGCCGCTCGAGATCGGACTCGCCGAGCGGTTGCGTAGCGCGCGGATTCACGTTCTCATGCCTCGCGCACGAGGCCCGCGAGGCGCGCGCTGTCGATAGTGCCGACGCGACGGGCGATCTCCGGCCGATGCCGCGCCTGCAATACCTTGGCCTGGCCAAGCATCGCCGCGTAGGCGTGTTGCAGCATCGCGGCACTCATGACCCGGCCGCCCGCGTAGTACTGCTGCGCGACGCGACCGAGCGCATACGTGGTCGCAAAAGAAATCGCGGCGCCGGTTGCACCCCGAGCGATGGCGCCGGCGAGGTCGCCGGCCGCGGCACCGAACAACCCGCCCGCGAGGCTGCGCCCGATCTGCTCGAGGTATTGCCCGGTCAACGAAACGCCTGCCGCGGCGAGGAAATCCTTCACGCTGGCGCGGTCGAGCTGGCATCCGTGCGACGCACCGATGCGATGAACCATCCGCATCTGGAGCGCGGGGATCGCGACCGCTGCCAGGGCGTGCGGCAGCAATTCGAGCGCACCGCTCGTGATGGCCGCATCGAGTATGAGCTTGTCGAGCGCGTCGCCCGTCGCTGCACTGCCATTTTCCTTGGCCGGAGCGACCGCTGCGGCAGCGATCGCATCGGTCGCCACCGCCGGCTCGACGATCTGCGGCTGGCTCAGGCCAAGCGCGCGCCCGAGCTCGGCGAGAAAGCGCGTCTCGGCATCGTTGCGCAATCCGTCTGCGTCGCAGACTCCGACCGCAAGCTCGAACGCGAGCTGGCGCCACGGCGCGGACTCGAGATCGGCCGCCAGCGCGCCGAGGTCGATGCGCCCGAGCAGCACGTCCTGCAGGAGCGACGGAAGGTTCAGCTCGGCTCCGGTTCCGAGCGCTTCGGCCACATGGCACAGTTGTGCGCGCTCGCGTTCATCCTGCGTGCCATCGGCGAACGCCGCCGCAAGCGCGATCGCGAGCATCGCGCGCTGTTGCTTCGCCTGCATCGCCGCGCCTCGATGCGTGCCGCGGTGCTGTGCTATGCGGCGCGCCGCTGCTGCGCGGCGGGGCGCGCCGCCGCCACGCGGTTCTCGCGAATCGGCAGGTTCACCAGCGCCGCGCCGGCCGCGAGCAGTGCGTCGGCATACCACATCCAGAGGTAGCTGCCCTGCTGCGTCACCACGATGCCGCCCAGCCACGCTCCGAAGAACGCGCCGACCTGGTGCGACAGCAAGGTCAGCCCGAACAGCGTGGCGAGATACTTCGTGCCGAACAGCTTGCCGACCACCGCGGCCGTCGGCGGCACCGTCGCCAGCCACGTGAAGCCGAGGCCGATCGCGAAGAAGTAGAAGGTCATCTCGGTCTTCGGTGCTGCGAGATAAAGGAGCACCAGCACCGTGCGCGACGCGTACATCCAGGCGAGGATGTATTTGCTGCGGAAGCGCTGCACCCAGTAGCCGGCGGTGAGGCTGCCGGCAATGTTGGCGAGGCCGATCAGCGCGAGCGACCAGCTGGCGACGCTCGCGGGCAGGCCGCAAAGATTCACCTCGCCCGGCAGGTGCGTGACGAGAAATGCGATGTGGAAGCCGCACGTGAAGAAGCCGGCGTGCAGCAGCAGGTAGCTGCGATCCGCCAACGAAGTGCGCAGCGCGCCGCGCAACCCGCCGTCGTCCGCGCCGGCGACGGTCTTCGCGGTCGATGCCACGGCGGGCCGGCGCAGCAAACGGGCGAGCGGGAGAGCCGCGAGGGTGATGACCGCCATCGACCACAGTGCACCCATCCACCCGAGCGCCGCGATCAGGCGTTGCGCCAGCGGCGCGAACACGAACTGGCCGAACGAGCCGCCGGCGTTGATCACTCCCGACGCGAAGCCGCGCCGCTCGGCCGGCAGCCGCTGCGCGGCGGCGGCGATCAGCACCGAGAAGCTGCCGGCACCCGAGCCGCCCGCGCTGAGAAATCCGATCGCGAAGATGAGGCCGAAGGTGCTGGTCATCAGCGGCGTCACCGCTGTGCCGAGAGCCAGGACGAGGATGCCTGCTGCAAGCACGCGCCCCGTGCCGTAACGATCCGCGAACGCGCCGGCGATCGGTTGCACCGCGCCCCAGATGAACTGGCTCACCGCCATCGCAAAGCTGATCGATGCGATGCCGAGCCCGGTCGCCGTATTCAGCGGCGAAACGAACAATCCCATCGACTGGCGCATGCCCATCGTCACCATCAGGAACGCGGCGCCGGTGAGGATCACCATCCATGTGGCACGCGGCGAAGTCGTGGTCGTCATGCTTGTTCCGGGAGCAATCCAGTGGACCGGGCGATGGTACGCCGGGCCATCGCGAAAAGTCCGCGCCCGCCGACCGGACTTCCGTCCGTGCCGGTCGCTGCGATGCACGTGCTACGCTGAAATCGTCCACCCCGCTCCAACATCCACCGCGAATCCCGCCCGCAACAGGCGTGCATTTCCTCTTGGAGAGTTTCCTGATGTCGCATCTGACACGACTGGTCGCGGCGCTGCTGCTCGCAGCCGCCGCGACCGGAGCCGTTGCGCAGACCTACCCTGATCGGCCGATCCGCCTGATCATCCCGTTTCCGCCGGGCGGAACGACCGACATCATCGGCCGTCTGGTCGCCGACGAACTGGGCAAGGAGCTGGGCCAGGCGGTCGTGGTGGAAAACCGCGGCGGCGGCGGCGGGGCGATCGGCGCGATCGAAGTCGCACGTGCGACTCCGGACGGCTACACGATCGGCGTCGCGACGGTATCGACGATGGCGGTGAATCCCGCGTGCAATCCGAAGCTTCCGTACAGGTCGCCCGACGACTTTTCGATGATCACGAATCTCGCCGCCGTGCCGAACGTGATCGCCGTCAATCCGGATCGGGTCAAGGCGCAGAGCATGAGCGAGTTCGTGGCGTGGTTGAGAGCCAACCCCGGCCGCGTGTCCTACGCCTCATCAGGCACGTGCGGCATCGGCCACATGATGGGCGAGCTGTTCAAGGTCACTTCGGGCACGTTCCTCGTCCACATTCCGTATCGTGGCGCCGGGCCGGCGCTGAACGATGTGATCGGCGGCCAGGTCGAGGTCCTGTTCGACAACCTCCCGTCCTCGCTGCCGCACATCCAGGCAGGGCGCCTGCGGGCGCTCGCGGTCGCTGCGCCGAAGAGGCTGGACGTGCTGCCGAACGTGCCCACGCTCGCCGAGTTGCATCTGGCGCCGGTCAACGATCAGGTCTGGTACGGGCTCGTCGCACCGGCGAAGACCTCCGAGGCCATTGTCAAGCGGTTGCACGCCGCGGCGATCAAGGTGCTCGCGCTGCCGGATGTCCGCAACAAGCTGCGCGCGCAAGGCGCCGAGCCGGTCGGCAACACGCCCGAGCAGTTCCGGGCCCAGATCATCTCCGAGCGCGACAAGATGATCGGCCTGGTCAACCGCCAGGGCATCAAGCTCGAGCAGTAGAGAATCCGGCGCCCCCCGCCGGTCGCCGGCGCAATCGCGCGCGCGTCTGCGCGGCGACGGTGAGCGCGGCTTTTGCCTGCTCGGGCGGCAATTCGGCAGTCGCGCGCAGGATGCCCGCGAGGCGCGCTCTCCTGGCCGCATACGCGGAGGCCAGGGCCACGCCGAGCGCCTCGCCGACTGGAGGCGTCGAGCGCCCGATCGTGCGGTCGAGTTGCTCGGCCGCACCTCCTCGGCGTCGGGTTTGCGACAATCCCGGGGCCGAGATGCAAAAAGATTCGCTGCTCACCGCGTCGCCGTTTCTGGCCTGGTTCTTCGTGGCAGTCTGGGGTTGCGGGTACATCGCTACGAAGACCGGCCTGCAATATGCGCCGCCGTTCACGTTTCTCGCGCTGCGGTTCGCGGTCGGGTTGTTGCTGCTGGGTCCGCTTGTTTTCTACCTGCGGCGGCGCGATCCGATCCGCTGGCCGGCGGCGCCGCGCGAGTGGATGCATGTGATCGTGGCCGGCCTGCTCATGCACGCCGCGAACCTCGGCGCCAGCCACTACTCGCAATACCTGGGTATGTCCGCCGGCGTGACGGCCCTCGTGCTCGCGGCCCAGCCGCTGGCTACCGCGGTAATCGCGGCCCCGCTGCTGGGAGAACGGCTGCGTCCGGCCCAATGGCTCGGCGTATTCACAGGTCTGGCCGGCGTCGGGCTGGTGGTCTGGCACAAGATCGACATCCGCGCCGTCAGCGCAGGGGCGGCGACGGCCGCGCTGACGGCGCTCGCCGCGATCACGATCGGAACGCTCTACCAGCGTGCGTTCTGCGGAACGCTCGACCTGCGCGCCGGATCGGTGATCCAGTTCAGCGCCACGCTGGTCACGATGGTGCCGCTTGCGATCATCGTCGAGGGTGCGCCCCTGCGCTTCGGCTGGCCGCTGGTCGCCGCCCTCGGGTTCCTCGTCATCTTCGCCTCGATCTTCGCCGTCAACGCCCTGCACACGCTGATGCGGCGGGGCGAGGCGACGCGGGTCACCAGCCTGCTCTACCTCACGCCGATTTTCGCCGTGGTGCTCGAATGGCTGCTGTTTGCGGTCGTGCCGACGGCATTGACCGTGGTGGGCATCACCGTGACCTGCGTCGGCGTGGCCCTCGTGGCGTGGCAGCCGCGGATCGCGCCGGGTCGCGCATGACGATCCTGCCCTGCATCCTGCTGGTCGTGTCGGCGCACATCGTCTTCACCGGCGCCCGCGTCACGTCGTCGCTGTACGCGCTCGCCAACGGCGCTTCTACCTTCACCGTCGGCGTCCTGATGGCGCTGTTCGCCCTGGTGCCGATGCTGACGGCCGTGCGCGCGGGCAAGTGGCTCGATCGGGTCGGGCCGCTGCGCCCGCTTGCTGCCGCGAGCTCGCTCATCCTGGCCGGGATCGTGCTGCCGGCCGCCTTCCCTTATCCCGTAGCCGACCTCGGTCCGCTGCTCGTTGGCGTGGCGCTGATCGGGACGGGCCAGATGCTGGCGCAGATCACCGTGCAGGACCTGGTCGGGCGCTCGGCGGCCCCCGACGAGCGCACGATCGCCTTCTCGTGGCTGGCGCTGGGCGTTTCGGTGTCGGGCTTCACCGGACCGGTCAGCGCGGGTTTCATCATCGATACCCTCGGCCATCGCGCCGCGTTCGCCACGTTCTCGGTCGTCACCCTGGCGATGTTCGGCCTGCTCGCGTGGCTGTGGCGGGATCTGCCGGGCCCGATGGGCGCACGCTCGGCGGACGAGGAGCGGCCGTTCTTCGACCTGCTGCGCGCGCCGCCGGTTCGCAACGTCCTGCTGACCACTACGCTGATCTCGATGGCCTGGGACCTGCAGACGTTCATGGTGCCGGTGCACGGCACGCGGGTCGGCCTGACCGCCTCGCAGATCGGCCTCGTGCTGGGCAGTTTTGCCGTCGCGACCTTCACGATCCGCCTCGCGATGCCCTGGCTTTCCCGCACCTACCACGAGTGGCAGGTGCTGACGTTCACGCTGTTCACCGCCGCGCTCGCCTTTGTCGTGATGCCGCTGCTCGACAGCCTGCTGCCGCTGGCGGGCTGCGCTTTCCTGCTAGGCCTCGGCCTGGGCGCCGCGCAGCCGAACGTGATGTCGCTCCTGCACGAGCACTCGCCGACGGGCCGCGTGGGCGAAGCGCTGGGCCTGCGCACGACCATCATGAACAGCAGTCATGTCGTGCTGCCGCTGGTCTTCGGCGCCGCGGGCGCCGTGATCGGGGCCGCCTCGGTGTTCTGGATAATGGCCATGATGCTTGCCGGCGGCGGGTACGCATCCGCGCGCCGGCTGCACAACGAGCGATGAAAGTCCCGCCCTTTGCACGGCTCGGACCGGCCGAACTGGCCGCGTCGCTCGATGCCGCGCTCGCGCACTGGGATGGCCACAGCCCGCTCTGGGTGTTCGGCTACGGGTCGCTGATCTGGAAGCCGGAACTGGAGTTCGACCTGCGTGTGCCGGCGCGGGTCTTTGGCTACCACCGCCGGCTGTGCCTGCGCTCGATCCGGTACCGGGGCTCGTTCGATTGCCCCGGCATCGTCGCCGGTCTGGACCGCGGAGGCTGTTGCGCCGGCCTGGCGTACCGCATCAGGCCGGAGCGGCTGCACGCCCAGTTCGAGCGCCTCTGGGAGCGCGAGATGTTCATGGGTTCCTACGACCCGCGCTGGCTGCGCGCCCAGCGACTCGACGAGGAGGACCGCTTCGAAGCGATCGCGTTCATCGTGCGCCACGACGCGCCGAACTATGCCGGCCGCCTGCACGAGCGGGAACTGATCGACATCCTGACGCGCGCGTGCGGCCACTACGGCTCCAGCCTCGACTACCTCCTGCGCACGGTCGAGAGCCTGCGCGCCCACGGCGTGCCCGATCCGCACCTCGAGCGCCTCGCCCACAAGGCGCAACACTATCTTGCCCAGCGGGATCCGCCTCATCCGGAGCCCCTGCACACGCCATGAACATCCAGGACCTGCGCCAGGAGTACAAGCGCGGTGCTCTCGACGAAACGCATGTCGACCGCGATCCCATCAGGCAGTTCGGGCGCTGGTGGGACGAGGCGCTGGCCGCCGACGTGCAGGAGGCGAACGCGATGACGGTCGCCACCGCCGACGCGTCCGGCCGGCCCTCGGCGCGCGTGGTTTTGCTGAAAGGATTCGACGCATCCGGCTTCGTGTTCTTCACCAACTACGAGAGCCGCAAGGGCTTGGAACTGGCTGCCAATCCGTTCGCCGCGCTGCTGTTTTTCTGGCGCGAACTCGAGCGCCAGGTCCGCATCGAGGGGACGGTCGAGACCATCGCCGGCGGCGAGTCCGATACGTACTTCCGCAGCCGGCCGCTCGCTAGTCGCATCGGAGCCTGGGCCTCGCCGCAAAGCAAGGTGATCTCGGGCCGCGCCTGGCTGCTCGCACGGGCGGCCGAGATGGGACTGCGCCACGGGCCGAGCCCCGGCCGCCCGCCATATTGGGGCGGATATCGCGTCGTCCCGACGGCGCTCGAGTTCTGGCAGGGACGGCCCTCACGGTTGCACGATCGGCTGCGGTACACGCGGGACGGGGCGGCCTGGACTTGCGAGCGCCTCGCACCCTGACGCCGCCCGCAAGGAAGACCGGCCGGATCGGGCAGCCGACGCCCGTACGCTAGTCGCTTCGCGCTAATCCGCCGCCGACCGCCCGGCAGCAAGCTCGTGTGAGGGCCCGCTATCACTGGCTAGAATCGGGGTTGGGAGCCGCGGCATGGCCTAAGACCCGCAAAGGGGCATTTATGAGCAATGAGCAGATCTCGATCATCATCGTCGAAGACGAACCGGAGTTCCGTCGTCGCTTTGCGCAGATCATCGAAAGCGAACCCAGCATGCGCCTGGTCGGCGTGGCGGCGAACAAGCGCGAAGCACAGGCGGTGATCGAGAAGGAGAACTTCGACGTCATGCTGATCGACCTCGGATTGCCCGACGGCAACGGCATCGAGTTGATCCGCAGCGTCAGCGCCAAGAAGCCGGACTGCGACATCATGGTTGTCACCGTGTTCGGCGACGAGCAGCACGTGGTGTCGTCGATCGAGGCCGGCGCGACCGGATACATCCTCAAGGATTCGACTCCGGCCGACGTGATCTCGTGCATCCGCCTGTTGCGGGCCGGTGGCTCGCCGGTGAGCCCGGTCGTCGCGCGCAGCGTGCTGCGCGCCATCCGCAACCGCATGGGCACGTCGCCGGCGGCGCGCAACGTCGATCCGCAGAACAACCCGCTGTCGGCGCGCGAAACGGAAATCCTGCAACTGCTCGCCAAGGGGATGAGCTTCAACGAGATCGGCGAGATCCTGGGCATATCGCCGCACACCGTGACCGCGCACATCAAGAAGATCTACCGCAAGCTCGCGGTGCACTCGCGCGGCGAGGCGGTCTACGAGGCCACCCAGATGGGCCTGCTGAAGCACTGAGGACGGGCCTGAAGATTCGAGCGACGACGTTCCGCGCGCTGGAAGGATCAGGCCTGCGCTGGCTGTTGCTGCTCGGCATCCTCGCGGTGCTGCAGGTTGCGGTCGCGCGCGCGGAACAGATCCATAGCGTCGAGTGGACGCCGACGGCGGTCGGCGGCACGCCGGCACCGGACGCGCGCTGGCTCGGCTTCGACCTGCCGCATCGGTGGACCGCCAGCGAAGGGACGCCGCTGCAGGGCGTCGCGCTGCGCATGAAGTTCAACCTGGCCGAGGCGCCGACCGAAGCCTGGGCCGTCCTGCTCACCACCGCACCCGACGGCGGCCGGGTCAGCGTCAACGGACGCTTCATCGGAGCGATCCCGATGCCGCACGAGAGCGCCGAGGTGCGCTGGCGCCGCCCCCACCTGCTCGCAATCGATCCCGGCCTGCTGAAGGCGGGCGAGAACACGCTCCTGATCCAGACCGCATACCGCAGCGGAGTGCACGCGCTGGCCGGCGTCGAGGTCGGGCGGCTGACGCAGATGTCACCGCGCTACGAGCTGCAATTCTTCTTCTCGTACACGTTGACCTGGATCGGCGCCACCGTCGCCGCGGTGATCACCCTCGTGTTCGGCGTGCTGTGGCTGCGCCGGCGCGAGCCGATGATGGGGCTGCTGACCGGTGCCGCCGCGCTGTGGGTGGTGCGCAGCGGCTTCTTCCTGGTCGAGGCGATGCCGCTCGAACTCCGCCTGCCCCTGCACTTCGCGTATTACCTCGCCAACGGCGGCTTCGCTGCGGCGATGACAATCATCCTGCTGCGCCTGTGCGGGCGCGCTGCTCCGCGGGTGCAGTGGACGATCGTCGCCTACGCCTTGTTCGGGCCGGTGCTGTTCCTGATCACGAACCAGTACGCTGCCCCCTACCTGGACCAGCTCTGGATGCCGAGCCTGATCCTGCTCACGGGCGCCGCGCTCGCGGTCGCGGTGCATGCGCGGATGCGCCAGCGCGAGGCGCCCCAGGTCACGGTCCTGATCGCGATGGCGATCGCCGCCGCGGCAGCCGTGCACGACTACCTGCTCACCCGCGGCGCGGCGCTCGGCACGAGCACGCTGGCCCTGCACTGGGCCGGGCCGATCCTGCTTATCGCGCTCGCGACCCCCATGGTCGACCGTTTCGTGCGCATCCTGCGCGATGCGGAGACCGCGCGCGACGAGCTGGAGACGCGCGTGCGCGAGCGCGAGCAGCTCCTGAAACGCAACTTCGAGCGGCTGCGCGAGTCCGAACGCGGCCAGGCGCAGTCCCAGGAACGGCAGCGGATCATGCAGGACATGCACGACGGCCTGGGCAGCCAGCTCCTTTCATCGCTGATGCTGGTCGAGCGCAAGGGCGTGACGCAGGAGCAGATGGTCCAGATCCTGCGGGAGTGCATCGACGACATGCGGCTTGCGATCGACGCGCTGGCCACCGAGGACTCCGGGCTGCTCTCGGCGCTCGGCAACCTGCGCTTCCGCATGGAGCCGCGCCTGAAGGCGGCCGGCATTGAACTTGCCTGGACCGCGCGTGGACTGCCGGAGGAGATCGACATCCACCCCGATGCGGTGCTGCCGATCCTGCGCATCGTGCAGGAGGCGCTGACCAACGCGCTCAAGCACAGCCGCGGGCGTGCCGTGCACGTGGTGATCGCGCTCGAGGAAAGCGGCGAAGGACCGTGGCTCAACATCCGCGTCACCGATAACGGCCGCGGCATAGTGCAGGAGGGCGTCGGCGGGCGCGGCCTGCTCAACATGCGCTCGCGCGCGCAGCGCATCGGCGCCCAGCTCAAGCTCGAGACCGTGCCGGGCGCGGGAACTCTGGTGCAACTGCGCTATCGAATCGAACCGCACGATGCGAATACGCTGACCCGCGCCACGCAGATGCCGCTCAACACCCAGGCGGTGATCGAAAGAGTGCGCCAGGGATAGGGCCGCGGCTCCGCGCCGGTAGCCGGCGTATTCCAGGCATCGACCTTGCTTGGTTTCCGTCGCAAGCCGTGTTTCGAAGGAGGAACGCACCATGTCGCCGCAGGCGCGCTCGCGAATCGTTCGCCTGGCCCTCATCGAGGGCGCGGTCATCGCGCTTGGCGTCGGTCTGCTCGGCCTTCTCGGCGCCGCCGGGTGCTTCATCGACCCGCAGCTCTATGCCGCGACGCTGCTTCCGCCGACACGCTGACGCTGCCTGACCCGTGGTCCGGACGCCCGGGCACGGGCGGACCGCCCACCTACACTTGCCGCGATGACGCGGCAGGTCGGCCCTTTCGAACTCTTCGACGATCCGCACGAGCGCACGCCTGCGCCGGCCGAAGGCCCGGTTCTGCCGGCGGCCCCGGACGAGATGCTGTCGCGCCTCGGGCGACTGCTTCCAGCCGGCGTCTTCCTCGGCACCTCATCGTGGAGCTTCGCCGGCTGGGAACGCATCGTCTACGGCGGCCGGTATACGGAGGCGCAGCTTGCCCGCTCCGGCCTGGCCGCGTATGCGGCGCATCCGCTCCTGCGTGCGGTCGGCATCGATCGCGGCTTCTACCAGCCGCTCGCGGCATCGACCTACGCCGGGTATGCGCGCCAGGTGCCCGATGGATTTCGCTTCGTCGTCAAGGCGCCGTCACTCCTGACCTCGGCCGCAACCCGCGCCGCGCCCGGCGCGACGGCGGTCGCGAATCCGCATTTCCTCGATGCCGGCGCGGCGCGCGCGACATTCATCGACCCTGCGCTGGAAGGCTTGGGCTCGCGCTGCGGGCCGCTGGTGTTCCAGTTCCCGCCGCTGCCGCGTGAGTCGCTTCGGCCGGCGCAAGCCGTACACGCGTTGATCGCCCGCATCGGCGAATTCCTCGCGCTCCTGCCGCAGACGGTCGCCGATCAGACACCCGTGTACGCGGTCGAACTGCGTGATCCCGAACTGCTCACGCCGCGCTTCGTCGCCATGCTGCGGTCGACCGGCACCCGGTTGTGCCTGGGCGTCCATGCCCGCATGCCGGAGGTGGCACGCCAGGCCACGGCGCTCAGAAAACTCGATGCGGGCGACACCGAGGGCACCGACTGGAGGCTCGCCGGGCCACTGGTCGTGCGCTGGAACCTGCACGCCGGGTTCCGCTACGAGGAGGCGAAGAGCCGCTATGCGCCGTTCGATCGCCTCATCGACCCCGACATCGTGACCCGCGGCACCCTGGCCCACCTCGTCCACGTCGCAATGCGCAGCGCGCAGCCGGCGTTCGTGATCGTCAACAACAAAGCCGAAGGCAGCGCGCCGCTCAGTTGCATCGAACTTGCCCGCGCCGTAGTGGGCGCCTGACCGGCGGCGGGCGTTGGTTGCCATGGGCGGCGGCTACACCGCCGCCGGCTTCCTGCGCTTGGCGGCAAACGTCTTGCGGAACTTATCGACCTTCGGCGCGACGACGAACATGCAGTAGCCCTGCGCCGGGTTGTGGCGGAAGTACTCCTGGTGATAGTCCTCGGCGCGGAAGTAGTCGGCCGCCGCAACCACCTGGGTCACGACCTCCTCGTCGTAGTGCGGCGCGATTTCCGCGATCGTTTCGCGCGCGACGCGCTCCTGCTCCGGCGAGTGGGTGAAGATCACCGAGCGGTATTGCGTGCCCACGTCGTTGCCCTGGCGGTTGAGCTGGGTCGGATCGTGGACGACGAAGAACACCTCGAGGATCTCGCGGTAGGTGATGCGCGCGGGGTCGAATTCGACGCGCACGACTTCGGCATGGCCCGTGTCGCCCTCGCACACCTGGCGATACGTCGGCCGCGTGAGGTGACCGCCCGCGTAGCCCGACTCGACATCGACGACCCCTTCGAGTTCTTCGTAGACGGCTTCCAGGCACCAGAAGCAGCCGCCGCCCACGGTGGCGAACTGGTTGCCGGCACGTGGTGCGGCAGCAAGCGGACGTTTGATCGACATAAGCGACTCCTGATCGGGCAGGTCGCCCGGACTTCGATTGGTCGGCGACGTTGCGTCCCAGCTTACAGACGCCGCCGGCGCTTGCGGACTACAGCTCGACCGGCCTGTCCGGCAATTCGTTCGGTCGCTCCGACCCCGGCGCGAGCGGAAAGTGCTGCGCCAGCTTGGCGCCGATCGCCTCGATCGCCGCGATCGCGCCGGACTCGTAGGCACCGTTGCGGAAGTGATCGCGCAGCGTGCGGCAGATCTCCTCCCACTCGGCGGTGGCGACCTTGCCCGCGATGCCCCGGTCGGCAACGATCTCGACCGCGCGATCGGCCAGTTCGACGTAGAGCAGGACCCCGTTGTTGTGCTCGGTGTCCCAGACGCGCAGCTTCGAGAACACCATCAATGCGCGCTGGCGCACTGGCGCATTGCGGCGCAGGTAAGACCACGGCAGCGCCGCTTCCAACGCGAAGCGGATCTCGCCCGAGTGCTGTGCCTCGGCCTGCGTGATGGCGTGCCCGATACGCTCGAGCGCCGGGCGCGGAAACGCACGGCGCAACGACCCCGGCGTGACGAGCAGGTGCTTGAGCAGGCGCCCGATCCGCATCACCAGCCTCCGCCCGCGCCACCGCCCGAGAAGTCGCCGCCACCCCCGCTGTGGAAGCCGCCGCCGAAGGAACCGCCGCCGCCAAAGCCGCCGCCGCCCCATCCCCCGGGGAAGAAGACGCCGCCGCGGCGACCGCCGAGCGCCTGCGACATCGATGAGCCGCCGCCGAGAGAGAGCAGGAAAACGGCCACGCCGGCGAGCCCGGCGAACAGGAGCGAAGAAAGCATCACGCCGGCAAGCGCTGCGCTGCCTGCGCCGGCGGCCAGCGCACCGGGAACACCGAAGATCCGCCGCAGCAGGCCGCCGACGACGACGCCGACCAGGATGAAAGGCACCAGCAGGGCGATCATGCTTTCGCCGGCATTGACCTTCTGCTTGGAAACCCCGACCGGGGCCGGCAACCCTTCACCTTCGATCAGGCGCGTGAGCGCGTCGACCGCCGCATTCAGGCCGCCGGCGAAGTCGCCGTCCTTGAACCGCGGCGCGATCTGCTCGCGGATCACGCGCTTGGCGGCGAGATCCGGGATCGCGCCTTCAAGCGCACGCGCGACGGCGATCCAGACCTTGCGGTCATCCTTCGCGACGACGATCAGAAGGCCGTCGCCGACGCCGGCGCGGCCGATCTTCCATGCGTCGCCGACCCGGTTGGCGAAGTCGGAGATCGGCTCCGGCTGCGTGCTCCCGACCATGATGACGGCGATCTGTGAACCGTGTGCGGTCTCGAAAGCAGCCAGCTTGTCTTCAAGCGCCTGCTTGTCCTGCGGCCGCAGGGTGCCCGTGGTATCGGTGACGCGCGCGAGGCGCGGCACCGCCAGGAGCCCGTCCGCGCCGCGCGCATCCGCGGCGAGCGCGAACGCGCACCACGCGGCAAGCAGCAGCCCGCAGAGCCAGCGTCCCATCAGCCCACACACTCGCCGTCCCGGGCGAAGCAGCCGGGGATGGCCGGATTGCGGGGTGGACAGGGGCTCATTTCTTGTTGGTGCCGAAGTCCACCGCCGGCGCGTTCTGGATCGCCGCCTCGTTTTCGACCGTGAACTGCGGCTTCTCTTTGTACCCGAACACCATCGCGGTCAGGTTCTGCGGGAACTGGCGCACGTAGACGTTGTAGTCCTGCGTCGCCTTGATGAAGCGGTTGCGCGCGATCGTGATGCGGTTCTCGGTGCCCTCGAGCTGGGTGCGCAGGTCCTGGAAGCCCTGGTTGGCTTTCAGGTCCGGATATTTCTCGACGGTCACCAGCAGGCGCGAAAGCGCCGATGACAGCTCGCCCTGCGCCTGCTGGAACTTCTGCAGCGCCGCCGGATCGTTGACGAGCTCGGGCGTCGCCTGGATCGACGTCGCCTTCGCGCGCGCTTCGATGACACGCGTCAGCGTCTCCTGCTCGAAATTGGCTTCTCCCTTGACCGTGTTGACGATGTTCGGGACCAGATCGGCGCGTCGCTTGTACTGCGACAGCACCTCGGCCCAGCTCGCCTTGACGGCCTCGTCGCGGCTTTGAATCTCGTTGTAGCCGCAACCCGCGAGAATCGCGGTCAGCACGAACACGGAAACCACGCGCAGCAGTCGTTTCATCGCTCCTCCAGGGAATCCACCGCGGCCCAAATGTGGGAACCGCCTGGACTATTTCAACCGCCGGGTGCCGGGCATCCGCCGGCCGAGCGCCCTACGGCGTCGGGCCCATGCGGCGCGCCAGCGCCGCTTCATAGTCGCGCCAGGCGCGCGTTGCAGTCGCCGTCCGGCCCTCGGCCTCGAGTTGCACTACCAGGGCGTGCAGCCGGCGCGCCGCACGGGCCCGTCCGGCCGGATCGGCTTCGCCGCCGGGGTCGGCGCCGAGCGTCGCCAGCAGGCGCTCGACTTCGGCAAAACGCTCGACCTCGGGTGGCAGGCAGCCGGCGTTCTTCATGATCCTCAGCGCGACACGCTCTTCTTGGGGCACGAGCAGGTCGTCGTCCAGCTCGAGCGGTCTGCCCGCGCCCGGCAAGTGGTCGAAGTCGCCGCGCGCCATCGCCTCGGTGATGCGTTGTTCGACCAGCAGCGCGAAACCGGGCAGCGAAGGTTTGGCCATCGGGCGATGCTAGCGGAATCCGGCGGCCGCGACGGCGCTCCCCCGTAGAATCGGTTGCATGCAGGCGCGTGCAAGCCACGACATCAGAAAGGCGCTGGCCCAGTTCGCGACCGGCGTGACCGTGGTCACGACGCGCGCCGCCGACGGCACTCCGGCCGGATTGACGGTCAACTCGTTCAACTCGGTCTCGCTCGAACCGCCGCTCGTGTTGTGGAGCCTGGCGCGCAAGGCGCAGAGCCTCGACGCGTTTCGCAACTGCGAGCGCTACCTGGTCCACGTACTCGCCGTCAACCAGCTCGAGGTGGCGGGCGTGTTCGCCACGCGCGGCGCCGACAAGTTCGGCAGCACCCGGTGGCAGCCGAATGGTGCCGGGCTGCCGTTGCTGGAAGGTTGCGTCGCCTGGTTCGAATGCGGCAACCGGCGCCAGTACGACGAAGGCGATCACGTGATTCTCGTCGGCCGCATCGAGGCGTTCGCGATCCTCGGCGGTGCACCGCTGATCTTCCATGACAGCCGCTACGTGCGCCGCGTGGAGGAAGCCCCGCTGCCGCGCGCGCTGCGCTCGCCCTGGGAATGACGGCGGTGCCGCGGCGCCTCTGGGACATCTCGCCGCCGGTGGCACCCGGCTATCCGGTCTTCCCGGGCGACACCGCGTTCGCGCTGCGCTGGACCTGGACCCTCGGGCCTGGCTGCCCGGTCAACGTGTCCGAGGTAACGCTCTCGCCCCACACGGGGGCGCACACCGATGCGCCGCTGCACTACGACGCGGCCGGTGCATCGATCGGCGAAGTCGCCCTCGACCCCTACCTCGGACCGTGCCGGGTAATCCACGCGCTCGGTGTCCGGCCACTCGTCGAGCCGCAACACCTGATGCATCGCCTCGATGGAACCCCGCCTCGGGTGCTCGTCCGCACCTACGGGAGGACTCCCGCGGCGTGGGACCCGGCCTTCACGGCCCTTGCACCCGCGACCCTCGAGCTGCTGCATGATCGCGGTGTGCACCTGGTCGGCATCGATACACCGTCGCTCGACCCGGAGCAAAGCAAGTCGCTCGACTCGCATCAGGTGGTGCGTCGGCACGGGATGGCGATCCTCGAAGGCATCGTGCTCGATGCCGTGGCCGAATGCGACTACGAACTGATCGCGCTGCCGCTGAGATGGCAAGGGCTCGACGCAAGCCCGGTGCGTGCGGTGTTGCGGGAGTTGTGAAAGGACTTGACGCCGATGACGCGGATGAACGCGGATCAAGAACGTGCCCCGAAGGAGCGCGTCGAAAGCGCTGCACGAAATCCGCATACATCCGCGCAGATCCGCGTCTGACTCCCTGACCATGACCCGCGACGATTGCCTCGAGGCCGACCGGCGCGATCCGCTCGCCGAGCATCGCGACGCGTTCACGCTGCCGGAAGGCGTGCTGTATCTCGACGGCAATTCCCTCGGCGCGTTGCCGCGCGCCACCGCTGCCGCGGTTGCGCGGGTCGTCGAACACGAATGGGGCGCGCAGCTCATCCGCGCGTGGAACGTTGCCGGCTGGATCGATGCGCCGCGCCGCGTCGGCGCGAAGATCGCCCGCCTGATCGGCGCGCTCCCACACGAAGTGCTGTGCGCCGACTCGACCTCGGTCAACCTGTTCAAGGTGCTTGGCACCGCGCTGCTCCTGCAGGCGCAACGTCCCCAGGTGTCGATGCGGGAACGGCGCGTCATCCTCTCCGAGCGCACCAACTTCCCGACCGATCTCTACATCGCGCAGGGCCTGGCCGACTGGCTCGGCGGCCGGTACGAGCTGCGCACGGTCGAGTTCGGCGAGATCACCGCAGCGATCGACGACAGCGTCGCGGTCGTGCTGCTCACCCACGTCAACTACCGGACTGGAGCCAAGCATTCGCTCACGTCGGTGACGTACCGCGCCCAGCAGGCCGGCAGCCTGATGGTCTGGGACCTGGCGCACTCCGCCGGTGCGGTGCCCGTGGACCTGAATGCAGCACGGGCCGATTTCGCGGTCGGTTGCGGGTACAAGTACCTCAATGGCGGGCCGGGCGCGCCGGCCTTCCTCTACGTCGCGGACCGGCACCAGAAGGCGACCGCCGACCTGCGGTTCGCCCATCCGCTGGCGGGATGGATGGGGCACCGGGCGCCGTTCGAGTTCCTCGCCGGCTACGAGCCCGCGCGCGGCATCGATCGGTACGGCGTCGGCACGCCGTCGATTCTCGCGCTCGCGGCACTCGAATGCGGCGTCGACACCCTGCTTGCCGCCGGCATCGACGCCGTGCGCGCGAAGTCGGTGGCGCTCACCGATCTCTTCATGCGGCTCGTGGAGGAGCGCTGCGCCGATCGAGGATTGCAGCTCATCACGCCGCGCGATGCGTCCTATCGTGGCAGCCAGGTCTCGCTGGGACACGAAAACGCCTGGGCCGTCATGCAGGCGCTGATTGCCCGCGGCGTCATCGGAGACTATCGGGAAAGCGCCGCCGGGCCCGGCATCCTGCGCTTCGGCGTCGCGCCGCTTTACGTGCGTTTCGTCGACGTGTGGGACGCGGTCGAGGCGCTGCGCGACGTCCTGGCCACCCGCGCCTGGGACACCGCCGAGTTCCAGCAGCGCAAGCGCGTGACCTGATGAACGCCCCCTCGCCCGCACTGCCCGGCGACGACGACATCGCGCCGGTCGATCCGGGTGCCATCCGGTACGGCGACTACCTGCAGCTCGATACGGTACTCAACGCCCAGCGGCCGCGTTCCACGGATCCGAACGAGTGGCTGTTCATCATCCAGCACCAGACCAGCGAGCTGTGGATGAAGCTCGCGCTGATCGAACTGCGCGGTGCACGCGACGCCATCGCCGCGGACGAACTGCCGCCTGCCTTCAAGATGCTGGCCCGTGTCGCCCGCATCATGGAGCAGCTGGTGCACGCGTGGGATGTCCTGTCGACGCTGACGCCGTCCGAATACAGCGCGATCCGGCCCTATTTGGGAACCAGTTCGGGGTTCCAGTCGTGGCAATACCGCGAAATCGAGTACATCCTGGGCAACAAGAACCCGGCTCTGCTCAAGCAGCACGAGGATCGCGCCGATATCCTCAATCAGCTGGAACAGGCGTTGGCCGCTCCGTCGCTGTACGACGAGGCACTGGCGTTGCTGGCCCGCAACGGCTTCGTGATCGCACCGGCAGTGCTGCGCCGTGATCGGCGGGCAGTGCATCAGCCGGATGCTTCGGTCGAGGCGGCCTGGCTCGCGGTTTACCGGCGGCCGCGCGAGCACTGGGGTCTGTACGAGCTGGCGGAGGAGCTGGTGGATCTCGAGGACGCGTTTCGCCAATGGCGCTTTCGCCACGTGACGACCGTCGAACGCATCATCGGGTTCAAGCGCGGCACTGGCGGAACGAGCGGTGTCGCCTACCTGCGGCGGATGCTCGACGTGGTCCTGTTCCCCGAGTTATGGAAGGTGCGCACCGAGCTCTGAGCGACGTGCGACCGGAGGTGGAGAAAGCCATGACTTTCATCAAGCCGTACCTCATCCGCTTGTCCCACTGCGACCCGACCGGCTACGTCTTCTATCCGCACTACTTCCACATCTTCAACGCGCTGGTCGAGGACTGGTTCTACGAAGGACTCGAATTCGCCTTCGACGAACTGCTGATGCAGCGCCGCCTTGCCATGCCCAGCGTCAAGCTGGAGACGACGTTCCTCAAGCCGACGCGCATGGGCGAGACGGTCGACTTCTGGCTCACCGTCAGTCACCTCGGGCGCAGCTCGGTCCGCTTCACGATGGGCGTCGACA